>JFJP01005788.1_pt1 | contig 16364 bp, 14 predicted proteins | sample 431651 | NCBI WGS metagenome assembly JFJP01 (sample SAMN02602958, study PRJNA72255) | Microbial mat metagenome, whole genome shotgun sequencing project. | biome: fresh water; feature: sink hole; material: water; isolation source: purple microbial (photo- and chemosynthetic) mats found in... | reverse complement strand
CTTTGGAGCCGGCCCGCAGCGCGCCAGAGTCGATGGCGGCGCGAAAACCGGTCACGATCTGCAACACCAGCGGGGTGGGGCTTTGGGGATTCAGGGTCAACATCCGTGAATTGTTGCGCAGAAATCACCGTTTGTTGTCGTTGAATGGGTTAGCATGAACGCCAGACATCAGGAGATCGCAGGCAATGGACGCAACCCCGTTGGATACGCCGCAGCCCTTGGAGGAATTTGAACACGATCATGTTGGCAATCACCGCTGGCTGCCGATCACCGCTGTGCAGGAAGGTATGGTCACCGCCCGGCCCGTGGTGGGGCTGGCAGGGGTGCTTGAAACCATGTTCATTGCCATTGGTTCGACCATCACCGCCAACACGATTGCACAAATGGTCAACAAGGGGGTGGAGTGTGTTGCCGTATTCGACCCACCGTCAGCCGACCTGGCCGATGCCGCGCGTTTGCGAGCAAGCTTTGAGTTGCGTTTGCAAGAAATCTTTGGGTTTGAACCGGATGATGCGTGCCGCACTCTGATGAACGCACTGCTGCAGGCGCAGCCCACCTTATGCTGAAACTGCAACACCCGCTGGACGATATTGAGGCCATGGGAGGTCTGTTGCCTCCGTTCCCCAAGGTCATCCTGCAACTGCTTGACCTGCTGCGCGATGAAGAAGCGTCGATGGACATGCTGGCGCGGTTGGTGCGCCACGACCCGGTCATCTCGGGCAATGTGCTGGGCATTGCCAACCACATTCGGCGTCTGCATGCCCAGTCCGACCTGGCTGACCCCTATGCCGCGGCATCACTGATCGGCATCAACCGGCTGCGCAAGATTGTTGTCACGGTCGGCATGAACCGGTTCATGGGCCGCGGTATTGGCGGAGACTTCTTTTTCCATCATTCCTGCGCGGTGGCAATCACCTCACAAGAAATCGGCCTGATGTGCGATGTGTCGTCCGACGAAGCCTATATCGCCGGCATCTTGCACGACGTGGGCCAGTTGTGTTTCCATGTGATCGATGAGAGCGCGTTTGCCCTGGCCTACCATCAGGCATCAATGGACGGGCACCTGCTAGAGCGCGAATCCGAGCTGTTTGGTGCCGACCATTGCGAAGTGGGTGCAAAACTGGCCGAATTCTGGTACCTGCCAGACAACGTGGTATCGGCCATCCGAACCCACCATGATGTGACGGCACCCGAGGGCAACTTGCAGGCGGTGGTTTGTCTGGGTGAAACGCTGGCACGCGCGCTGGACATGCCAACATCACCCAAAAACCGGGTGCTGCAGATCAACCAGCCCGCCGTCGAGATGCTCGGTATCCAGTGGGACAGCCCGGAGATGCTGGATTGTTTTGGCCGCTGCCGCGCCCGCTTTTTGCAAGGCGCGGGTTGCTGAAGTGCATCCCTTACTGAGCCGCCTTTGGTTTAAAGAGAGGCATCACCTTGGGCAAGTTGGATTCAATATCTGCAATACGGGTCCGACCTGACGGGTGCGTGGAGAGCCACTGCGGGGGCGCGCCCTTGCTGGCGGCGGCCATTTTTTGCCACAGGCTGACACCTGCTCGGGGATCAAACCCGGCCCTTGCCGCCAGTTCCATGCCGACCAGATCTGCTTCTGATTCATCGCTACGGCTGAATTGAAGGGTCAGCAACTGCGCACCGTAATTGGTTACAGTCTGGCCAACCTGCCCCAAACCCAGCGCCTGACTGAGCAGTGAGGCACCAATACCGGTAGCGGCGTTTTTTCCCATGCGTTCGCGTGCGTGTTCGCGCAGCGCGTGGGCGACTTCATGACCCATGACGGTAGCAACTTCATCGTCGGTGAGCTTGAGTTGGTCCAGAATGCCGCTGTAAAACGCAATCTTGCCTCCAGGCATGCAAAAAGCATTGATTTGCTGGCTGCCGATCAGGTTGACTTCCCAGCGCCAATTGGCCGCGCGCGGGTTCCAACCTAAGGCGTGGGGAATGGTTTTTTGGGCAATGCCACGCAGGCGCCTGACTTGCGGATGGTCTTTACCACCCAGGGCGTTTTTGGCGGCGGCTTGCTGCAACATCTGAGAATACTGCTGGGCGGCAGAGTTTTCGATGGTTTCTGCCGGCACCAGTTTGGTGAACATCGAATTGCCACCAACTTCCACACCTTCGCGGGCCCAGGCCTGCTGCAGGCCTGTCATTGGCAGAGCCAACCCCAAGGCCGCTCCCTGGAGCAGTATTCTGCGCCGAGAACAAGGACAACAAGCGTGATGATTCGTCATGGTTTGGTCGGGCCATCGGTCAGGTGGCTTGGTACAAAGTTTAGTCTGATGCATCCAGAGTGCGCATTCAAGTGTTCACAATTGTGTGCCAAATGGCGAAAATTCAAGACTCATAAAGACTGCATAACCACTAGGCCCAGGAGACCATTCCATGAAAAATCCGATCATCATCGAGTCCATTGAAGCCTGCGTGGACTACATCCTCGATACAGTTCCTAGCAATGTGGTGCTCGGGGTTCCACTGGGCATCGGCAAGCCCAACCCATTGATCAATGCGCTTTATCGGCGCATCAAGGCCAACCCGGCCCGCAAGCTGCGCATCATTACCGCGCTGTCGCTGGAGCGCCCCGTGGGGCACAGTGAGCTTGAAAAAAACTTTTTACAACCCTTGGTGGAGCGAGTGTTTGGCAATTACCCAGACATGGACTATGTGAAAGATTTTCGCGCCGGGCATTTGCCTGCCAACATCGAGGTGCAAGAGTTCTTCATGAAAACCGGGGACTACCTTGGTAACGAACCGGCCCAGCGGGGCTACATCTCGACCAACTACACCTATGCCGCACGCGACATGGCCGTTCAGGGTCTGAACGTGATTGCCCAGGCCGTAGGTGTCAAGGGACACGACGAAGGGCTGCGCCTAAGCCTGTCCAGCAACCCCGACATCACCGAAGAAGTGATCGAATGTGTGCGCGCCACTGGGCAGTCGGTGCTGGCGGTCGGGGTCATCAACCGGCAAATGCCCTTCATGCCCAATGGTGCCGAAGTGCCCCCTGGCTTTTTTGATGTGATCGTGACCGACCCGGCTGCCACGCATGATCTGTTTGCGCCGCCCAACAACAAGGTCAGCCCGGCCGACTATGCCATCGGGCTGCATGCTTCAAGTCTGGTGGTGGACGATGGCACGCTGCAGATCGGCATCGGGTCGCTGGGTGATGCGATCGGCCAGGCCTTGATCGTGCGAGACCGCCACAGTGCTGAATACCGGCGTATTCTTGACTCGCTGTGCCCCACAGGTCTGGACGGGCGCGAGCTTGGGCGTTTTGATGCCGGGCTTTACGGCTGCTCGGAAATGTTTGTCAATGCTTTTTTGCGCCTGATCGAGGCCGGCATCATCCGTCGTGAGGTGTTTGACGATGCAGTCTTGCAACAGTTGCTCAACAGCGGCCGTATCAAGGATGACTGTGTGGAACCCGAGACCCTGCGGGCTTTGCTGGACGCCGGCCGCATCCGCTCACCGCTGGCCCAAGAAGACGTGAGCTTTCTCAAGCGCTTTGGCATTTTGCGCGCCGGCGTGCAGCTGCAGGGTCAGCAGCTGGTGCTTGAAGGTCAGCGCTGTGGTGTTGACCTGCGTAACGCCACCTGTTTTAAGGACATCGGCAAACACATGCTGGGCTCCAGGCTGACGCATGGGGTGTTCATGACCGGGGGCTTCTTTTTGGGCCCACGCGATTTTTATGAGCGCTTGCGCACCATGGCACCGCAGGATCTGGCCAAGATCGACATGACACGCATCGATTTCATCAATCAGCTGTATGGCAACGATGCGCTCAAGCGCGCCCAGCGCCGCAAGGCCAGGTTCATGAACACCACCATGGTGATGACCTTGCTGGGTGCCGCCGCCAGTGACGCGTTGGAGTCGGGCCAAGTGGTCAGCGGTGTGGGAGGCCAGTACAACTTTGTTGCCATGTCACATGCGCTGGCCGATGCCCGCCTGATCATGATGCTGCGCGCCACCCACGACAACAAGGATGGTCTCAAGAGCAGCATTGTCTGGAACTATGGGCATGTCACCATTCCGCGGCACCTGCGTGATGTGGTGATTACCGAATATGGCATTGCCGAGCTGCGCGGGCAGTCGGACGGCGAGGTGGTCAAACGCATGATTGCCATTGCTGATTCACGCTTTCAGGATGATCTGGTCAAGCAGGCCAAGGCCCATGGCAAGCTCGAGGCCGATTACGAGGTGCCGGAGTGCTTCCGGCAAAACTTGCCCGAAGTGCTGGCTGCCAAGCTCAAACCCTGGTCGCAAGCGGGCCTGCTACCAGACTTCCCGTTTGGCACCGACCTCACCGATGACGAATTGCACATGGTGCGGGCCATGAAAAAAATGAAACACGCCAGCCATCACCCGTCAGAGCTTCTGACCATGGCGGTCAAGAGCCTGTGGGAAGGCAAGGAAGCACCGCCCGCCTACCTGGAGCGTCTGGGTCTGGCCGAGGTGCACAGCTTCAAGGACCGCGTGATGCGGGCGCTGTTTGCCGGGAACCTGTAACTTACTAAATTGATAGTGGCTAGCGCTTATCCACTAAGGGCTGGAAGGCATTTTTATATAAATTACTTGATGCAGACCGAGCGCACCATCTTCAGGTCGGTCAATCCCATCATGACCTTTTCCATGCCGTCCATTTTCAGGGTGCGCATGCCCCCTTCAACAGCGGCGGCGAAAATCTCGGCGACACGGGCGCGTTCCTGAATCAGTTTTTTGATGCCGTCGTCGGCAATCAACAGCTCGTGCAAGCCAACCCGGCCTTTGTAGCCGGTCTGGTTGCACTTGTCACAGCCCTTGTGCCGGTAGAACTTGAGCTGCCCGGACTCGGCGTACTGGTCTTGCCAGCTTGCCATCAGCTTGGCCATTTCACCTTCGTAATCTGATTTCCAAATGGCTGAGTGGCGGAGTTCTTCGACGTATTCCACCGCAAACAGTCGCAGTTCTTCGGCGTCGGGCACGTAAGACTCTTTGCAGGCGCACAGGCGTTTGGCCAGGCGTTGCGCCAGAATTCCCAGCAGCGCGTCGGCAAAATTGAATGGGTCCATGCCCATGTCCAACAGGCGGGTGATCGACTCCGGGGCCGAGTTGGTGTGCAGGGTTGAAAACACCAAGTGACCGGTGAGCGAGGCCTCGACCCCCATCGATACAGTTTCCTTGTCGCGTGACTCGCCAACCATGATGATGTCGGGGTCAGCCCGCAAAAATGCACGCATCACCAAAGCAAAGTCAATGCCGGCTTTTTTATTGATCTGAACCTGGCGCAAACCTTTTTGGGTAATCTCAACCGGGTCTTCAGCGGTCCAGATCTTGGTGTCGGGCTTGTTCAGGTGTTTGAGCACCGAATGCAAAGTGGTTGTTTTACCCGAGCCGGTGGGACCACACACATAAAACAGGCCGTAGGGCTTTTCCACAGTCTGGATGACGCGGGCCTTGTTGTGCGGCGTCAAACCCAGCTTGTCCAGCGGAATCGGCTCACCAGCGGCCAGAATCCGCATGACCACGTCTTCCACCCCGCCAGCAGACGGAATAGTGGCGACACGCAGCTCAATGTCGACCGGGCCGTATTTTTTAAACTTGATCTTGCCGTCTTGTGGTTTGCGGCGCTCGGAGATATCGAGGTCACACATGATCTTCAGACGCGTGACCATGGCCTGGCGAAAATGCGCCGGAACCTCAATGTAGGGCTGCAGCGATCCGTCAATGCGAAAGCGGATGCCGGTTTTGAGTTTGCCCGGCATCGGTTCGATGTGGATGTCAGACACGCCCTGGTGATAGGCATCCAGAATGACCTTGTTGACAAACTTGACCAGCTCGTTGTCGGCAGCGGCGGACTCTAGTGAGTCTTCGTTATTGCCGTCGTCCATTGGGGCGCTGTCCATGTCGGCCAGCATTTCGTCAATGCTGCCGCCGCTGGCTTCCACGCCAAAAATCTGACCCAGCGTTTCGTCAAAGTCAGCGTGTGTGGTCACTCGGTAGTCAAACTTGGTGATGCGCGGAAAAACCTGCTGCACGATGCGCGAACTGCGAACCGCCTCGGGGTCCAGGCACATGATGACCAGCCCAGCAGGTGACTCCTCCAGTGGAACCCAACCTTGCTCGCCAATAAACTCCCGCTTCAGGGCACCATGAAGCATTTCAGAGCGAATGCGACCAGGGACCATTGGCTCATACGGAACGCTAAAAAATTTGGCCAGTGACGGGCCGATCTGCCCTGGGCGAACCTGATAGCTGTCAAGCAAAACGTTCTCCACCGTCAGACCTTGTTCGCGCGCCTGCTGCAGGCAATGCTGCAACTCAGCGGCAGTCATGACACCATCAGACACCAGCCCATCGTATTTGGTCACCATGCGGCGTACTGTCTCTTCGGCTTCATGGATGCGATGCCGAATGGCGGTGGCCAACGTTTTACACAATTGCGAGACACCCTCAACCTCCAGGTCACCAAAGGGTCGATCGCTTTTGTTGTTGATGACCTGCAACACGCCATACAGCGTGGTGCCCTCCAAAATGGGGGCAACCATCATCTGGCGCGTGCGGTAACCCGATCGCTTGTCAACTTCTTTGAGAAACGTCAGCGCCGGATGGACTTTCTTGAGCGCCTCGTCGTCATACACGTCGGGCAGGTTGACCAGCATGTGGCTGAACGCTGCATAGCCGGCAATGCTTTGCGGTGTGATGGGCAATTTCAGATCGCGGCTGCTGTTCAAGCCGGTTTTGACTTTGGAAACAATGGCCGTCTGGTCCTCGTTGACCACATACAGGGTCAGCCGGTCAGCGTTGAACAGCTTGCAGATGTCCTGACTGGCTTCGAGCATGATCTGCTCGATGTTGTCGGTCTCATGAATACGGGCCGTGACATGCTGCAGCTGTTTGTAAAACAGCGCCTCGAAAGTCATCCCGCCTCGCTCAGAAACATGAGGGCGCAAAACCGAATTCATGATGGCATCATGGACTTGAGGCGTTCAACAAGCGCTCGTGCTGAAAAAATCAATGCTGGAAAAACTGCATCTGGGTACCAGCCAATACGATCAGATCGCCACTGTTCATGGCGGTAGGTTCCTCGCCGACCGGCGCGCCGTTGAGCAGCAGCCGGTCATTTCCCTCCACATGATGGATAAAAAATCCGTGGCGCCGTTGCGTGATGGCGGCGACTGACACGCCGGGTTTCCCCACCGTGGTGACAATTTTTGTCAAGGTCATTTCACGTCCAGCCGCCGCACCTGACAAAACCTTGATCGAGCCGTGCATCTCGGCTGCCAGAACCCGTGCCACTGGGGCAGGAGGCATAGCCGGAGGCGGCTTGAAAAGCATGGTCTTCTCAAAGTTGTCACCGTCTTGGTCGGCTTCGAACCGAACCTTGTACTTGCCTACCTCCAACACATCGCCGTTTTGCAGCACCTGCGTTTTGACCGCCTTTCCGGCCAGGTAAGTGCCGTTGGTGCTGTTGAGATCTTCAATCGTCACAACGCTGCCTGACTTGACCAGGGCCGCGTGTTCACCGCTGACGGTAAGGTTGTCAATCACAACGTCGTTGTAGGGGCGACGCCCTAGCGTTGTCCGATCTTTGGACAACTCGACTTCCTTGATGACGGCACCGTCAAACATCACCGATATCTTGGGCATAGCCACCTCCTGTTGCGCAAGTATATGGGTTTGGCGAACATCAATCAAAAGCAAGCATCAGTGACCGCCAAACAAACGCGATATCAGTCCGGACGCGGGCACCTCATGGACGGCCTGAGTCAGCAAAACCGAGATGTTGTCGCGCCCTCCCCGGTCTTTGGCACGGTCAACCAAAAGGGTCGCCATGGACTCCAAAGTCGTTGCGCGTGCCATGATGCCAGACATATCGGGCAGATCGAGCATGTCGGTCAGGCCATCCGAGCACATCAGGTAAATGTCGCCGTCCATGACCGTGTGCTTGTGTATTTCAACACGCAAAAATTCCTCGACACCGAGTGCCCGTGTCACCAGGTTTTTGCCCGGTGCCACGGCTGCCTGCTCTGGCGTCATCAACCCGGCGTCGACCTGCTCTTGCAACATGGAGTGGTCTTTTGTAATTTGCGACAAAACACCATCGCGCCAAAGATAACAGCGTGAATCTCCCACATGCGCCAGCACCAAACTTGACGGCAGAAACACACCCACCACCAGGGTCGTGCCCATCCCCGCATAGTGAAGGTTGGTAGTTGCCGCTTTCAAAATGGCCAGGTTGGCCTGCTTGGCGCTGCTTTCGATCGCGCGCGTAACATTTGCGTCGTTCGCTTGCTGCACACCTGCGGACAACCAACGCACCAAATCAGACAGAATGGCGGTGGTCGCCATATTGCTGGCCACTTCGCCAGCGCTGTAGCCACCCATGCCGTCCGCTAGAACAGCCACATTGGCAGCCGCATCAAAGGCAACCGAGTCTTCGTTGTTTGAGCGAACCAACCCTCGGTCAGTCAGCCCAAAAAATGTGTAGTTCATGAAAGGAGTCCACTCAATTTGCGACAAAGCCGGATTGTCCCTCAGGAAATCCGGCTTTTGTGTTGCCTGTGGCGCGATTGGGTGCGGCAGCATGCACTGCCGAATCCCTTACAGCATGGCTTTGAGCAGTTTCGCCATTTCAGACGGGTTACGAGTGACCTTGAAGCCACACTCTTCCATCACGGCCAGTTTGGCCTCGGCGGTGTCAGCACCACCGGAGATCAAGGCACCCGCGTGTCCCATGCGTTTGCCTGCCGGCGCTGTGACGCCCGCGATGAAGCCGACGATGGGTTTTTTCATGTTGAGCTTGCACCAGCGTGCCGCTTCGGCTTCGTCCGGGCCGCCAATTTCACCGATCATGATGACCGCATCGGTGTCGGGATCGTCATTGAAGGCGCGCATGACATCGATGTGCTTGATGCCATTGATCGGGTCGCCACCAATGCCGATGGCGCTGGACTGGCCCAGGCCGATTTCCGTCAACTGGGCTACTGCTTCATAGGTCAGTGTGCCGGAACGGCTGACCACACCAATGCGCCCCTTGCGGTGAATATGGCCAGGCATGATGCCGATCTTGATCTCTTCAGGGGTGATCAAACCTGGGCAATTGGGGCCGAGCAGCCAGGTTTTCTTGCCACCAGCCGCCTCCTTGGCGCGCATTTTGTTGCGCACTTCGAGCATGTCGCGCACCGGAATGCCTTCGGTGATGCAAATCGCCAAATCCAGATCCGCCTCAACGGCTTCCCAGATGGCGGCGGCAGCGCCGGGTGGCGGCACATAAATCACCGATACGGTAGCGCCAGTCTTGGCCGCAGCGTCTTTGACGGATGCAAAAATCGGAATACCCAAAATGGATTCGCCGGCTTTTTTGGGGTTCACGCCGGCTACGAAACAGTTCTTTCCGTTGGCGTATTCCTGGCATTTTTCAGTATGGAACTGACCGGTCTTGCCGGTAATGCCCTGGGTGATGACCTTGGAGTCTTTATTGATGAAGATGGACATGATTTTTCCTATTCAGTCTCAAGCAGCGGCCTTGACCGCAGCAACCACTTTTTCAGCCGCATCGGCCATGGTGTCGGCACTGATGATCGGCAAACCGGATTCGGCGAGCATCTTTTTGCCCATATCTTCGTTGGTACCCTTCATGCGCACCACCAGCGGCACCGACAGATTGACCGCCTTGCAGGCGGTGATGACACCAGCGGCAATGGTGTCGCACTTCATGATGCCACCAAAAATATTGACAAGAATCGCCTTGACCTTGTCGTTTTTCAGCATGATCTTGAAGGCTTCGGTGACCTTTTCTGGGGTGGCACCGCCGCCCACGTCGAGGAAGTTGGCGGGTTCGGCGCCAAACAGCTTGATGGTGTCCATCGTGGCCATGGCCAGGCCTGCACCGTTGACCAGGCAACCAATGTTGCCGTCCAGGCTGATGTAGGCCAGGTCGAACTTGCTGGCTTCAACCTCGGCTGCGTCTTCTTCGTCGAGATCGCGGTAAGCCACGATTTCGGGATGACGGTACAACGCATTGGCGTCAAAGTTGAACTTGGCATCAATCGCCTTGATGTTGCCGTTGCCCTCAAGGATCATCGGGTTGATTTCAACCAGCGATGCATCGGTGTCCATATAAACCTTGTAGACCTTTTGCAGCACATCGACCGCTTGGGCGGTAGAACCAGCTGGCACGCCAATGGCGTTGACCAGCTTGGTGGCTTGCGCGTCGGTCAGGCCGACGGCTGGATCGACCAGTTCAGTGATGATTTTCTCGGGGGTGTCGTGCGCAACCTCTTCGATTGACATGCCGCCCTCAGAAGAGACGATCATCGCCACGCGCTGGCTGGCGCGATCAGTGACTGCCGAAACGTAATACTCTTTTTTGATGTCAGCACCGTCTTCAATCAGCAGACGGCGGACTTTTTGACCCAACGGGCCAGTCTGGTGCGTGACCAGTTGCATGCCCAGAATCTCACCAGCAAGTTTCTTGACATCGTCAATGGAACGCGCCAGTTTGACCCCGCCCCCCTTGCCACGACCACCGGCATGAATCTGCGCTTTGACAACCCAGACCGGGCCGCCTAGTTTTTGAGCGGCTTCGACCGCCTCTTGAACGGTGAATGCTGCAATGCCGCGAGGCACTGGCACACCAAACTGTCGCAAGATTTCCTTGCCTTGGTACTCGTGAATCTTCATGAGGTCTCTCTCAGGAATGGTTGCTTGGAAGGCCAACTGATTTGTCTTGAAAAGACAAAGTCAACGCCGCTTAGGATGCAGCTTGGGACTGTATCATGTTGCGCTGCGTCAATCTTTTATCAGACTTACAGTGTTGTCATTTTTTCGAGTTTCAGTTCAACATGCAAAAAATATTCATCGATGGCGAAGCCGGTACCACCGGCCTGCAAATCCGCGAACGCCTGCGGCTCCTCAGTGGCGTAGAGCTGTTGAGTATTACCCCCGAGCGGCGCAAGGATGCCGGTGCCAAACGCGATTTGATGGCCCAGGCAGATCTGGTGGTGCTGTGCCTGCATGACGACGCTGCTATGGAGTCAGTAGCTGTCATCGCAGATATACAAAGGGTTACAGGTCAAAAAGGCCCAAAAATTATTGACGCTTCCACGGCCCACCGCACAGCACCTGGCTGGGTCTATGGTTTTCCCGAACTGTGCGCCGGGCAGCTTGATGCGATCCGCAACGCTCAGCGTGTGGCCAACCCCGGTTGCTACGCCACTGGCGCGATTGCGCTGATTCGTCCGCTGGTAGACGCCGGGTTGTTGCCCATTGACGTCGCGCTTTGCCTGCCGTCGGTAAGTGGTTACTCGGGTGGTGGTCGCCCCATGATTGAAGCCTATGAGCAGGGGCGCGCACCTGCTTATGAGCTCTACGCACTGGGACTCAAGCACAAACATATCCCAGAGATCATGGCCTGCACCGGGCTGACCCGTCGGCCGCTGTTTGTGCCCTCGGTGGGCAACTTCAGGCAAGGCATGCTGGTGCAAATTCCGCTGCACCTGGACCTGTTGCCCGGCCAGCCCGGTGTCATCGACCTGCATGCTGCGCTGGCGCGTCACTATGCGGGCAGCAACACCGTCAGCGTGGTGGCCGCCACGTCCGACAACAAACTCGATGCCGTGGCGCTGGCTGACAGCAATCTGATGGAACTGCGCGTCTTTGGCAATCTCGACCCCGGCGACAACTTCCGCCACGCGGTGCTGGTGGCCCGACTGGACAACCTGGGCAAAGGTGCCAGTGGTGCGGCGGTGCAAAACCTCAAACTGATGCTGGGGTTGTAAATTCAATTCAGTAGCAGATGATTTAGTTTGCATCTGTTTTTATAGCGTCTTACGCTTGCCCGGTAAACGCCAGAATCAGATTTAGGGCTTGTCCATGAATAAGCTGTGCATTTGGCCGTCGGATTTGGGAAGCGATGCTAGGCGCAGAGCGCGCCGTGTAGCTTTGCTACACAAGCGATTTGCAACGACGCAGTGCGCCCAAAGCTGGCGAGCCAAATGTGCCTGTTATTTGTGGACAAGCCCTTAGCCTCAATCGAATGATGGGTCTTCGTCGGGTTGACTCAGTACACAGCGGATGGTGTCACCGCTGAAACCGCGCGCCGCCAGAAACCGCGCTTGCTGCGCACGGGTCTTGTTGTCTGTGGCAATGGTGCCAAATTTCTTGCGCCAGATTTCCCGGGCGCGGTCAATTTCTGTGTCGTGAAGACCGGCGACGGCCTGCCTGATCTGTTGTGCATCGAGTCCCTTGGCCTGTAGTTCCTGTTTGATACGCAAGGCACCAAATCTGGTCGAGTGGCGATGAAGCACGGACGCCAGCACGCGTTGCTCGCTGATGAAGTCTCTGGCCTGCAACTCATCGAGTGCCAGGGCCAGGCTTCCTGGAATTTCTTCAAAACCTGCGAGTTTGCGCTCCAACTCAGTGCGGGAATACTCCCGGTTGCTGAGCAAGCGCAGGGCTCTGGCCTTGAGGGATGGTGTGTCAGTTGTCATGGCCGTCTGAGTCGGTGATTTGACGCCGAAACTTTTTGCTTGAACTTTTCGGATCTGCCTCAGATCCCGTGCCAGTGGCCAGCAGCGGGATGCCCAGCGAGGAACGCACCTTGTTCTCGATCTCACGCGAGAGGTCCGGGTTTTCTTTCAAAAACTCACGGGCGTTGTCACGGCCCTGGCCGATTTTTTCGCCGTTGTAGGCGTACCAGGCACCGGATTTGTCCAGGATGTTGGCATCGACCCCCATGTCGATGATCTCGCCTTCGCGGCTGATGCCCTGGCCAAACATGATGTCGAATTCAGCGGTTTTGAAGGGTGGCGCGACCTTGTTTTTGACCACTTTGACCTTGGTTTCGTTGCCAATGGCATCGTCACCCTTTTTGATGGTGCCGGTGCGGCGAATGTCCAGGCGTACCGAGGCGTAAAACTTCAGCGCATTGCCGCCGGTGGTGGTCTCGGGGCTGCCAAACATCACGCCGATCTTCATGCGGATCTGGTTGATGAAGACCACCATGCAGTTGGTTTTTTTGATGTGGGCAGTCAGCTTGCGCAGCGCCTGGCTCATCAGGCGGGCTTGCAGGCCGGGCAGACTGTCACCCATTTCGCCTTCAAGTTCGGCCTTGGGGGTCAGGGCCGCGACCGAATCGACCACGATCAGATCGACCGCCCCGGAGCGCACCAGGCTGTCAACAATCTCAAGCGCCTGCTCGCCGGTGTCGGGCTGGCTGATCAGCAGGTCTTGCAGATTCACACCCAGGTTTTGCGCATACTGGATGTCCAGCGCATGTTCGGCATCAATAAAGGCACACTGGCCGCCGGCTTTTTGCATCTCGGCAATCACTTGCAGCGTCAGGGTGGTTTTGCCGGAAGACTCCGGGCCATAAATTTCAACCACCCGCCCGCGCGGCAGGCCGCCCACGCCCAAGGCGATGTCCAGGCCCAGCGAACCGGTCGAGACCACCTGAATGTCTTCAATCACCTCGCCTTCGCCCAGGCGCATGATGGTGCCTTTGCCAAACTGTTTTTCGATCTGGGCCAATGCGACTTGCAGGGCTTTGGCTTTTTCGGCATTGGCGGGGGTGAGGGCTTTGACGGGTGCGTCCATGGTGTTTCTCCGGTGAAGTCAAGCAATGAATCAGAAAATCTGACGGTAACAGCATCCTCTGGTTTTAACTACAGGCTGGATGCTTGAACAGTAGTTTAAAACGTTTCTTAAAATAAATAAACACAATATTTAGTCAATTTGGTTTACCATTTTGGAATGAATGCCCTTGCCTTGGACACCGGCTGGCGTCAGGCCCACCTGGGCTACTGGCTAACGCTAGCACTGCAAAAATTTGACGCCCGCGTCTTGTCACTGATGGCTGGCAATGACCGCGTCCCCCTGGCGTTGGCCAACCTGGCAGCTCGGGGGCAATTGACGGCCTCTCATATTCATATTACCCGGCACCTGGCGCTGGGTGGTGCGCGCCTGAGCGACCTGGCCCGCCAGGTCGGCGTCAGCAAACAAGCCATGGGCAAGCTGGTCGACCAATGCGAGGCCTGGGACATGGTGCAGCGCCTGAACGACCCCCACGATGCGCGGGCGCGCTGCATCAAGTTCACCGCCACCGGCCTGGCTTGGCTCAAGGCGTTTGAAGAAGCCGTGGCTCAGGCCGAGGCCGAGCTCAAACTGGCGGTGGGTCCCGAAGTTGCTGCGGTGATTGCCATCGGACTTGAGGCTTATGCCGCCTAAAATGATTTGATTCAAGCGTCGTCAATCGCCATTACCCCAACCGGCCACCGAGCCAATTCTGAGGAGACTCCATGAGAATTTTGATAGCCGAGGACGACCAGGTGCTTGCAGACGGCTTGCTGCGCACCCTGCGCAGCTCTGGCGCTGCCGTCGATCATGTGGCCAGCGGCACCGAAGCCGATGCTGCGCTGATGACCAACACCGAGTTTGACCTGCTGATATTGGACCTGGGCCTGCCCAAAATGCACGGCCTTGAAGTGCTGAAAAAGCTGCGCGCGCGTGGCTCATCACTGCCAGTGCTGATTCTGACCGCCGCCGACAGTGTGGAGGAACGCGTCAAGGGACTGGACTACGGTGCCGACGACTACATGGCCAAACCCTTCAGCCTGCAAGAGCTCGAGGCGCGTGTGCGGGCCCTGAGCCGACGTGGCATGGGTGCGGCCAGCAGCACCATCAAGCACGGCCCACTGATTTATGACCAAGGCGGGCGTGTGGCCACCATCGACGGCGTGATGGTCGAGTTGTCAGCGCGCGAACTGGGTTTGCTGGAAGTGCTGCTACAGCGCGCTGGCCGCCTGGTCAGCAAGGACCAGCTGGTAGAGCGCCTGTGCGAGTGGGGTGAAGAGGTGAGCAATAACGCCATTGAGGTCTATATCCACCGTCTGCGCAAGAAGATCGAAAAAGGCCCGATCCGCATTGCCACCGTGCGCGGCTTGGGTTACTGCCTGGAGAAGATCCCGGGGTGAACATTTTCAGCCGCGAGCAGCGCTCGCTGTTCGGCGAAATTCTGGACTGGATGCTCACGCCACTGCTGCTGCTTTGGCCTGTGAGTCTGGTGCTGACCTGGCTGGTGGCCCAGGGCATTGCCGGCAAGCCGTTTGACCGCGCCCTCGAATACAACGCCCGGGCCATGGCGCAGCTGATCAGCATCAAGCGTGGGCGCGCCGAGTTCGCACTGCCGCGCCCGGCACGTGAACTGCTCCGCGCGGATGACTCCGACACGGTTTACTACCAGGTCATGGGGGCGCGTGGTGAGTTTCTGAGTGGTGAGCGCGAGCTTGGGCCGCCACCCATCGACGAAAAAATTGTGTTTGATACAGTACGCATTCGCGATGATGTGGTCAAAGGCTTTGATGTCAAGGTGGCCTACACCTGGGTCAGCCTGCCGCTGGAGAAGAGCAAACCCGCGCTGGTGCAGGTGGCCGAAACCCTTGAAAAGCGCTCAGTATTGGCCACCGAAATTGTCAAGGGCGTGATGCTGCCGCAGTTCATCATCTTGCCGCTGGCCGTACTGTTGGTGTGGTTGGCGCTGGTGCAAGCCATCAAGCCCCTGAGTCAGCTGGAGGAGCACATTCGAGCCCGCAAACCCGACGACCTGAGCCCCATTGACGCCCAGGCGGTGCCGATGGAGGTGACACCGCTGGTGGAGTCGGTCAACGACTTGCTGCTGCGCCTGACGGACTCGATAGCCACGCAAAAGCGGTTTTTGGCTGATGCGGCGCATCAGCTAAAAACCCCGCTGGCGGGCTTGCGCATGCAGGCCGACCTGGCGCAGCGCGAGGGGGCCAGTGCTGAAGACCTGAAGCATTCGCTGCGCCAGATTGGCCGTGCCAGCATTCGCGCCACACACAGCGTGAACCAGTTGCTGGCCCTGGCGCGGGCAGAGAGCAGCGGCTCGGCCATGCCACGCTCGCGCTGTGATCTGGCCGAACTTTGCATGTCGGTGGTGCGTGACTGCGTGCCCTTTGCGCTTGAAAAACACATCGACCTGGGTTACGAGGGCACCCAGCCCGGCAACCCTGGCTGCACCATCATGGCCAATGGCACGCTGATCAAGGAGATGGTACGCAACCTGGTGGACAACGCCATCAACTACACCCCTTCGAGCCGCGAAAAGCCGGGCGTGATCACAGCCCGCGTACTGACTGATCCGTTTGGCCGCACGCTGGTGTTACAGGTTGAAGACTCAGGGCCGGGCGTTCCCGAGGCCGAGCGTGAACTGATCTTTCAACCCTTTTACCGTGCCCTGGGTACCGAGGCCGATGGCTCCGGGCTAGGCCTGCCCATCGTGCTTGAAATTGCCCACCAGCACCATGCCAGTGTGACCCTGGAAGATTGCAACCCGGGCCACAGCCCGCCCGGTG
>JFJP01027596.1_pt1 | contig 16367 bp, 24 predicted proteins | sample 431651 | NCBI WGS metagenome assembly JFJP01 (sample SAMN02602958, study PRJNA72255) | Microbial mat metagenome, whole genome shotgun sequencing project. | biome: fresh water; feature: sink hole; material: water; isolation source: purple microbial (photo- and chemosynthetic) mats found in... | reverse complement strand
GATTGGGAATTGCCATATTTGCAAAAAAAGGAAAAATGTTTTTGGTTGTTATAATCAATATAAACCAACATCTTGTTCGTAAAAACCTTATAAATTTACTATATTTTTTAAATAAAATTAATTATTTTTCTGGAAAAAAATAAGGAAATCATATTGTGAAAGTTGTTTATTATCATTTTTCAATGAGAAAATCACCGAGATTATTCAAAAAAACTCTCATTGGAAATGTCCTTTCAAGAAAAAACTTTGCAAATGCAAACATTGTCTAAAAAATCGAAATAATGATAAAAATCATTTGAATTCTTCAAATTTAAATGAAAATAAAAAAAATATTGAAAAAAATACATACATAGACCATCCCATCAATCAAGCACAACAATATTTACGAGCTAAAAATACACAAAAACTCAAAGGCTTGATTGAATTCAATGGGAATTTTTTGTTGAAATTCTCGAAGACGATTAAAAGCTTGAACACTCAAGAAGTTATTTATTATCATAAGATTCTTTATGAATCAATGAAAAAATTAGAAAATATAGTAAATAATTTCTTTATAAAAGGGGTTTAAAATAAAAAATTTTAGGCTGAGTTCTCAGAATCCAAAAACATTTTCATAAAAAATTAGGATTATTTGCTAAAAAAAACACAAGCAAACAACAACAAAACAAAATATAATTTAAAAAAAAAAAAATTCATGAAATTTAGGAAATTATAATATTTTTAGGAGAAAAAAAAATAATTTTTTTTAAAAATTTAATTTCCCATTATATCAAATGTTTAATATTTAAAAAATAAAGATCATGAAACGCCATTAAATGTCTATCCCCTCCAAAAATGATTAATCTATCCCCAAAAACATTGCATGTAGCTCCGTCTCTGGCGCAAGGTTTTTTTCCCCTCATGGTATTCGAGTTATAACTGACAATTATTTCATTCTTTTCTTTATGTTGTTTGATTTTATTTTCATGCAAATTGATTTTAGAATCTCCTTTTATTGCACTGATTGAATTTTTCATAGCTTCAATAGTAGGAGAGTTCTCAAGAAGATTCGGTTTAAATTCCTCTTTTACTTCGAATTCTGCTAATAATACCATTTTTTTCATCTGTTTTTCTTTCTTAACTCTTTGTTCTTTCATTTGCATTGGACTTTTAATTCCTGTACTGCTGTTCAAAGATTGTTCTAATGCAGATAATTTTCTTGAATTTTCATTGTAATTTCTGTTCTTCAAACTGTGAATAAAATACACTGAAGGAGCTTTTCGATGAGTTTTGTTTGTTTGCTTTTCATTCGATAATTGAATGAAACTTTCAGGTGATTTATCATTATTTTTATGAAAACTGTAATCCTTCTTTGGATTAAATGGATGAATGGTCTCGGATAAGTTTTTCATTGAATCTTCCTCGATTTTAAACCATTCATTCTTTGAATTGTCAAAGCATAAAACATCGTTTTTCTCATGGGCTATATTGTGAATTCCTCCAAATAACAGGATAGAATCCCTTGTGATTGGAAGAAAAATATGTCCACTTCTGGGCTTTTTTTTATAAAAAATAAAAATTTTGGATAACTTTTTAATTTTTCATTTTCCAAAAAAAAAAATTAAAATTTTAATTGAAATTAGAAAAAAAAATGGGAATTGTTATCGAAAAATTAAAAAAAAAAAAATTGAAATTCTCTATTTTTTTTTTTCTTTCAAAATTATTTACTTCAGGAGTGATTTTTTTCTGATAAACAATTTCTTGCCATAAGCAATTGACCAGATCAAATTTCCACAAATCATTCAATTTAAGCGATCCTTTGCACCCACCAAATACATACAACAAATTTTTGATTAAAGCAATAGAAGAATTAGCTCTTGATTTGGGTGTTTGTTTTATTTGTTCACTTTTTGAAAAGTTGTTTTTTTTTGATTTATTTGGCAGAGCTTTAAAATAAAACTTCCATTCCTGTTTCTTTAAATCAAAAGCGAATATGTTTTTCGAATATTTAGAAATTTTTCCAAGAAAACCACCAAAAACAATCATTTCTGCAGCGTTATTTTCTTCATAAAGGACAGCATTATGAGAATCGATATAAAATGGTAAGATTTCATCTTTATTATTAACATATTCATTTGTTCCACATAATAAACTCCATTCAGTCGATTCGAAATCATAGGAGTAAAATCTCGAAGAGTTATTCAAAACCGATGTTTTCCCACCATATATATACATTTTATCATGATAAAGAATAGCACTATGTCTATGTAAAGCCTCTATCCATAAAAAAAATATAAACATCAAAACTTACAAAAACTAAAAAAAATCGGAAAAGAAATCATTTCATTCTTAAAATTAAAATACCAGGATAAATTCCTTTTGGTTTTTCGATGTTTTTCCAAACAAATGCTTCTTTTGACTCTAGATTAATTGAGTAGAAATCATTCAAAATACCCTGGTTGCATTCATATCCTCCGTATACATAGAGCAATGATTTGTAAATGACAGCAGTGTGATAGGATCTTGGTGTGATGTGGTTTTCATGAAAAATTGCTTCTTCCCATCTTTTGATGAGAATTTCAGAAGGGACTTCAAGTAATGATTTCTCTATTTTTAAATGTAAAAGAGACTCGTTATGTGAAAGTTTCATTTTTTTTAATAAATTTAAATATTTTTATTAAGTTTTTTTTTTATAAGATGAAAAGAATTCAATAGCAAGTTTTTTTATCGTCTTTCACTTATTTGACTTACATCCGTCTTTTTTATTAAATTATTATACATTTTTGATTTTTCCTTTAATTTTTCTTTCCTTTGATCAATCGCTTTTTTTGTGATTTTTTCTAAATATTCACTAAAACTTATCTCTTTTTCTTGCCAATCTATTTCTGATTTTTCTTCTTCACTTTAATTTTTTTTTTTTTTTCAATTTTCATGAAATTTATAAAAACTATGAAACCCAAATAAATCTTTGATCTTATCATTCAAATCAGATCTTCCCAATCTGACATACAGCAATTCAAGAGTATCCTCCACAGTCACATTATATTTATCCTTTTTGCAATACATAAGAAATTGCACCATATTGAATAGAGATTTGGACTCTAACCCACTTCGATCAATAATGCAACGCTTATACATATTCTTAAACTCTTTTTTATCGACTCTGTTATCCAAATTTTCATCTACTTCCTATAAAAATTCCTTTGTATTTAAAAGACTTTTATTTCTTTTTATTTACCCATATCATCAAATCGATTTCTGATTTAGTTAAATGAACTTCCAAAAGCTTCAAAACTCTTGAAATATCTGCTCCATCAAAATATTTTTTATTATTTGAAAGCAATTGAAAAACTCGTTTTAAACTCTTTTTTTCCGTGTTTGTGATCACCACCTCTTGTAATTTTTCTTCTATGGACTTATCTTTTTGTTCTTTCCGTTGTTTTATCATCTCCAATTCTCGCTGACTTAAGATGGGTCTCTTCATGGGAGAGTTAGATTGAGTGCTCCGAGCTTCTTTTAGATCAAAACTTGTTTTTAATTGTTTATTTTTTGGCTCCATCTGTTTAGTATAAATTTATTTTTTTTGTGGTTTTTTTGAGTTTGGTTTGGGGCTTTAAAGGAGATTGTAAAGGATTTGAAAGTAAAATGTCAAAAATTTAGTTTAGAGAAATTGCTTTGTGTGTTTTATTTTTTGAGATAGTTTTTCAAAAAAAAAAGTTTAAAAAAATAATATTTTTTGGCGACTAAAATTTCCAATTTTTATAAAAAAAAAATTTCAAAAAAAGAAAAATATGAATATGCATCCCAATTTAACAATGAAAAATCTTTCTAGAAACGCCAAAATTTATTGTGCAGAGAGGCTTCATCTTCAAAAAACAAATAATTTGGACCTAAAAAATAAATTTCCACTTTTTAATATTCCAATCGATAATCCATTCCAATATTGCCATAATAATAATAACAATAATAATCATGCAATAATATCAACTCATTTTCGTACTAACTCTAATAATGAAATAAACTTCAACACAAAACATTTGATTAAAATGAAGAATAAACCTATGATTGCTCAAAATAAATATACATCAAATCAAAATAAAATTCGAGTAAATAATTTTTGTTCTCATTCTTTCAGTGAAAAGGTTCTCAAAACAGAGGATTTCTCTAATAAAAATGAGATAAATCCTAATAATGTTAATAAAAAAGAAGAAATAAAAATTTCATCACAGGCAGTTCAAAGAAATTGTAAAATCTGCTTTGAAGACATAGAAAATGCGAGCACTGGGAAATTGATATCCCCCTGTCAATGTTCAGGCTCAATGAAATTTATCCATCAGGAATGTTTGAAAACTTGGTTGATTTCACAAAAAATTCATTTGTCAACTGCAAATTGCGAAATTTGCCACAAAATATACAAAATGGATTTTGAATTCGGTAAAAAGTTTTATTGGAGACAAGCCATTCATGAAGGTCTGCTTAGTTTGATTCTTTCAATCTTCTTGATATTCATGATTTTGGGAGTCGTCATTATGATAATACTTATTTTCAATAAAATGTAAATGTAATCGAATTTTATGAAATCTTTTTTGTTTTAATAGGTCTAAAAATGAGGAAATAGCAGGAGAAGAGAAAAAATTATCAGAAACTTATAAATTAGGGATTTTGATATCATGTGGGGTTGTTAATGTAATCTTACTCATACTTTTGGTCTTTTCTTTAAAAGAAGCATTCTTTATAAAATCAATCAAAAAATGGACCATTCACGAATATACAGGAAAAAATAATGAAAAAATTAAAAAAAAGGAAGAAAAAAAAAATTTAGAAAAACCTTTGAATAAGAATAAAATTTTGAAATTCAAATCTCAAAGTGTGAATAACCTTTTGTTTCAATCTTTGTTTAAATTGACTCTGACTAAGCAAGAAATAAGCACATCAAAACATTTTGAGGTTTCAACTAAAATTGTTAAAATTAATCTGAAAAAAAGCAAAAGCTGTTCTCTTCCAAAGAAAATCGAAGGGAAAAACAAAAATTTCTGTTCAACAGAATTTTTATTTAAAAATGAAATTGAAAGAAAAAAACTAGAAATACTTCATATAAAGAAAAATAATTTCTTTAAAGGTTTAAATGAATTGAATAATAACACTATTAAAAAGAACGAACCTGAAAAAACACTAGAACTTATTCAATATTTCAATAGGGAACCTGAAAATAATAATATTTTACAAAATTATTTAATGGATTTTAAAGAAGATGATTGTCAGGATATTCTTAGTTTTAAAAACATTGAAGAGCCTAACAAAATGTTAAATAATAAGTTTATTGGGAAGATGAGTAAAAATTTCAAATCCTTTTGTGGAGAAGGTGATAAATTTTTGGATGTTATTATGAGTTTTAAGTCGAAAAATATATAGCATTAGTTTATAAATAATATTTATTTTTATTAAATAATGTGTAATTAAAAAATTAATAAATTTATTGGATTAAAGAAAAAGCCATATTTTCATATATAAAAAAATATTTGCAAAAAAAGAAAAAACCCCTATTTTTGAAGTCAAATATTTTTTCGATAATAGTAAACCTGATCAGACTTTCGAAGGACAACAAGAAAATGTCATTTACATTTGTGGAGGTTTGTTATGAGTTTATTTGTTTTTTAATTTTATTTTGCTAAATAGGCTGTGGAAAAGAAGTTTATTTTAAACCGAAACAAGATGAAGTAATATGCACGGAATGTGGATATAGAATCTTATATAAAAAAAGAACAAGAGCAGTGATGCAATATGAAGCTCGATAAAATTATTTTGATAAGGATAATATAAATTTTATTCACATCGTTCATTTAAAAACAAAGAAATTTTTGTTTTTTTGTACAAAAAGAAAAGAAAAAAAAACGTGGTTTTTGCCTTTTTTTTTGCTCATTTTTTTTTTAATGATAAAATTAAATTATTTTTTGTATAAAATAAAGATAATTTTTTTTTCTTTCGATTTATTCTTTATTTTCGTTTTATTTTCTGTATTAAAGCCCATTGAAGTTTAAAATCCCATTGTTCAAACCGATAAGCAATTTCGAATTCTTTTGTTGGTTCAATGACAAATAATAGAAATATTTGCTTAGTTCCACTCCGGTCAAATTAAGACTCTTAAAATTAAAATTATTTAATTTTTATCTCACAATTTATTATTGTTTAACTGTTTTAGCTGAATCAAACGCTTCTGTTTCTGCCAAAATAGTCACATTAGTAGCATTTGCAACAGCTTGTTGTCTTATTTGATAAGCATCAGCAGCAGCAGTAGCATTAATGGTTTTTATATATTGGAAAGCTTCTGATCTTAATATATCAGATTCTTGCTTAATAAGTTCAGCTTGTTGCTCAAATGTTTTCATTTTTTTCTTTTGAACTTCAACCTATGTTTTTTTATCATTTATTTGTAATTAGTTGAGTTTTTTTTTTAAATTAACATACTTGAGTTATAACAATAGAATCCTCATATTGTGATGGTAATTCAATATTCAATAATTGCAATTGAATGCATTTTGCATGGGCTTTTCTGAGCTCTACATCTAATTGGGCTCTCATATCATCACCAATTGAGCCTCTTTTTTCCTGTTAATATACAAGTGAAAAAAATTATTGATGAAAAAAGATCTTGTTTATTTATTTACCCAATAAGTAGGAGCTTCATATTTTCCTGCTGATTGCAAAATAACATCTCTTGCAATTCTTATGAAAGTGGTCTCATAATCTCGATTATTCATATAATACAAACTTGGGATTTGATCTCTGATTTCAAATTCAAAATTTTAAATAAGCAATTGGGAAATTGGTTTTACTTAATCAATTGATATTGGAAAGAAACATGAAGACCTAAAGCCAATCCTTCAGCAGTTCTTGTTCTTAAAGGTTGTGCTGAAATGAAAAATAAACAATATTTCTTTCATTTATAAATAATCTATATAATGACAAGAAGCTCCTTTAAAGGATGAAAACTCAATTGTTTGATAAGTTGCAGGAAAGGTAATGAAATAATGGGCCAACCAAATAAAATATCGTCCTCCATCATAAACTTTTCAATAAATTTAAGAAATTATATCCATAAATAAATAAAGAAAACTTTCTGTCGCGTCGCAATTTTTTGAGATACTATTGCACAATAAACCCCATTCTATAGGTTCAATAGTGTCCCAGGAGAGAGCGAAAAGTATGATTGAGATCATTAACACAACAGCAGCAATGATGAATATGCAGGTCGTTTTTGGTTCCATGTTAGATAAAATTCGTTTTTTTTTTTGTAATTAATTAAAAAATGAATTAATATTTTAGATACAAGATCACTTATTATGCTTTCTTCAAATTGATTTTAAAAATGTTTGCAAATGAAAAACTCTAAAAAAAATCTAATCATCAAATATCCCTCAACAACATGATTGTATTTTAAATTTAGCAAACAAAAATTTGGTGATTATTAATTTTAGTTAAATTAGGGAAAATTCTTTTCGGAAATAATATTAATAATAATTTTTAGTTCAAAAAAAGAAATTCAAAAAATTTGGAAAAACAAAACTAAAAAACAAAAGAAAAATCAAATAAAAAATACAAATGGATAGTGCAAATCAAAAAGAAAATTTCCATTTCAATGAAGAAACCCTCAAAGAACTGATAATTTCATTTGAGGATTTGAAGAATAAAATAGTCTACAAAGAAAAAAGCATTGAGAAGACATTCTCATCGATCCTCTTCAAATTACCAATCCCCTTATTCTTACGTAAAGTCTGCATATTTTTATCTGAAGACGATTTGATAAAATTAACACAAACCTGTTCAATCCTTCGAAAAATCATTTATTCTCCAATAGGCTTAAAAATATTAATAAAATCGCATAAAACATTAATAAATGTTACTTACACACAGCCTGATATACAAGAAAATGCTTCACATATTTCATTCAATAACGTTTTTAGCAAACCCAACGAAAATTTCAAGAGCGGCATGTCTTTTGAAGGAGAAGATACCATTGCACAACTGCAAACATTGAAAAACGTAAAGGAGTTTCTCACGGAAAAAGTGAAAGAAAATGAGATTCAGATCACTAAATTAAAGAAGGAAATAGATGATATGAAGAACCATTTGAGAATCGAAAAACAAATAAATGCTAAAAGCGTTAATAAAATACAGGTGCTTGAAAGCAAAATCAAAGGCTATGAGACAGAAAAAAACGAACAAAATGAAAAAACCAAAGAATTAAATGCCAAATATACTAATATTGTAAGAAATTATCAAGTTTTTAATATTATGATAAATTTTTAGATTACTGAGCATGAAAGTCAAATAAAAATATTGAAATCCGAAAAAGAAAACATACAAACACATAAAAAAGTTCTGATTAATGAAGTGAAAAAACTAAGAGAAGATTGTGACAGGCTTCAAAAAGGACAAACCACTTATATTGAAGCCTTGAAGAAATTGAAACAAGTGTTCGTTACCAGTGACTTATATCAGAAATTAAACTGGGAATCGACCGCAACACCGATTTCGGTTTCAAAAATCGAATCAAATCAGAATATATGAAAATTAATGTGAAAAACTTTAAAAATTTTAGAAAACATTGAATTTTATAATTTCTTCTTTCTCTCTTAATTATGTTTATTTAAAAAAAAAAATCTAATTTGAAAATCATTGAATTTCTTATTTTTTCTTCATAATTTCAAAATTTAACATTTTTTGAAATTAGAAAAAAAACATTGAATATTATTTTTTTTTAAAATCAGAGAAAAAAAAAATATAAATAAAAAGTTATTGACTGAAATAGACCCTTTGCATTTTTAATTTGTATTACAAATAAAAAGAAGGCTTCAAAGATCTTAATTAGTCAGTTTGTCCGAGTGGTTAAGGAGTTGGACTTGAAATCCAATGGGTTCTGCCCGCACAAGTTCAAATCTTGTAGCTGACGTTATTTTTTTTAATTTTTTTTTTATCAAAATAATTTTATTTTAAGCAAAAAAAAATAAGTTTTTTTTTTTTTTTTGAAAAGAGAAAAATCATAAAAATTAATAGTTTTTTTAAAAAATAACAAATTATATTATTTATTTAATCATAAAATTCTCATTGACTCTTTAATATTTCGAGTATTCTGGAACCTTTTTGATGGTTTTCATTGGAGATTTCTTCACAGGAGAAGACACTTTCTTTGTGACCTCAGTCACTCTCATAACTGTTTTTTTAGAGGTGCTGTCAGCTTTCATTTTAAGATCTTTTATTCTTGATCTTCTATTCAAAATAGCTCTAACTGCTTCATCTTGTTCTGAGAATTTCTCTAATTCATCAATGATCTACAAATAAAAAAGAAAAATTAAGAAAATTCTTAAAAATATTATGATTACTTGAGTGTTGAGGTAATTGATCAATTCAATATGTTTTTTCAAAGCTTCGAGATCATAATTCAATCTATTGTTTTCTTCATAAATTTCTGCGTTTTCACTTCTTATTGCATTCAAATCTTGAGTGGCGTCTTGAATTTGGCCCTCTCTTGATCTTTTTATTTGAAAATAAATTAAAGAAAATTAAAAAAAATTAAACTACTTTAAAACATTCTCGATATTGAGGATTTTTGAGTTCATTTCCTGGTTTTTATTTATTTCATTGTGCAGAAGCTTTTGGCTTTGGAATACATCATTTTTGACTTTATCATTGATTTTTTCCATCTCATTGATGTCCTTATCTAACCCTTTTGCATTCTTTTCACCTTCCTGGATTTTTTTATCCAAGGTTTTTAAAAGCTCATTTTTGTTTTTGAGTTCATTTTCAAGCTTGTTTTGCATAAATTATATATATATATATAATAAATTTTAATTGTACATTGGTCTTGGCATTGTTCATTTGTGAATTTGACTTCTCGATTTGATGGTTCTCATCGTCTAGATTGTTGATGATCTTTTCAAGCTCTTCATTCTTAAAGATCAGCTCTTCAACATCAGAAGAAAGTCCTTCTAAATCATTCAAAATCTTCCTTTTCTCATCTTTCAAAGAATTCAATTGATTTTGTGATCTTTTGGTTTCTTCAAGCATTTTGTTGTTTTCATCCATTCCGTTAGAAATTTCTTTCTTAATCTTCGAAATCTCGTAGTTCTTCTGTTCTGAAAGTTCTTGTAAGCTCGCATTATCGCTTCGCAACTCCTGGAGTTCAAGGTTCCTATCCCTTGCCAAAGCTTTCAAATTGTCGAGCTCGGTTTTTAAATTGGCAATTGATTTCAAATTAGCCTCATTTCGACCTTTGAATTCTCCATCATTTCTTTGCTATTGAATCAGAAAGAAATTAATGAATATATTGGTAAAAAAGCAATGTTACGTTTTCTTCATACATGGATTGGTACTTGTTTTCCAAAGATTTTATCTGTTGGCTCAGCTCAAAGCATTCTTGTTCATTCTTTTTCAACTCAAAAATATCTGCCTTCAATTGAGAAATTATTAAATCCTTTTGATCAGATTCAACTTGGGCTGGAGAAAAATACTAACAGAAAAAGAATTTTGAGATGAGAAAGAAGAAAAATAAAGGAAGTTACTCTAGAATAGGACATGGTAGAGAAACTTGTTGAGATTAGCGAACAAAAAAATTTTATTTATTGAATTTTTTATATGAAATTTCTGTTAGCAGAGATTATTTAACGATAAGAGTTTTAATAATTTTAATAAGAAAATTTATTTCGGTTATCAACAGAATGCTATTTCGTAAATTTTATTTCTTGTATTTTTTATTGTTTTTTAATAAACTCATTTTATGTTCATCAATTTTTTATGTTTATCGTGATATATAAATAATTTAATTTTTTTTCTTTTTTTCAAAAAGTTTTTTTATATATGATTGATTTTATTTCACATTTAAAAAACATTCTTAATTCCCGTGCAGCAGAGCTCTTTTTTTTCTTCTAATGGCTCGTTTGATATCGTTTCTGCAGAAAGGGCATCTTTGGTTTCTGACAAGCCATTCCTTGATGCAATCCCTATGGAAAATGTGATTGCATTCTGGTAATTTACTTACCATTTCATTATCAAGAAATTCGCTTAAACAAATAGAGCAAATTTTCTCATTTTCATTTGGCACTGCATCAATATTTATTTGTAAATTATTATTTTGCCCAATTTGATTATTTTGACCAATTTGATTATTTTGATTTTCTTGTTGATTAGCTTCATTTTCTTTTAATTGTCTATAAGTTTTCTCTTCAATATCAGCCATTTGATCAGCTCTCAAGCCTCTTGCATCTAAATTAAGTCCTAAATTATTGTGTCCCCCTCTCAAAACTAGAATTAAAATCATAAGTCCAAAAAAAAGAATCACCAAAAGAGAATAAATATAAGCCAAACAATTTAAAATCAAAACTCCATAGAAAAAAATCTCTGAAAATATTGAAAAAACAGTCACATCATCAGAACAATCTCCCTCAATGGAATTCAATAAAAAAATCAAACTTACCACGATTGTAATTTCAAATTCCAAAGCAGATCTTTTTAAATAAATCGAGACAAAGGTGATGCATTTGTCTATTCTTAAGATCAAAATAAGCAAAACAAAAAAAGACATTCGTTCAAGACAAGCATCAGCTTTCGGGTAATAAATTGCCATCAAAGTAAGCGACGCCAAAGAAAATCCAAAATGAAATATCAATTCATAAAGGATATACAAGAGCTTTTTTAGATCCATCGTTTTTTATTTTTATTTTCTGTACTATCGATTGAAATAAATTTGAGTTCAAATTTACAAAATTTAATTAAAAAAAATAATAATCAAATTGCAAAAACAATAAATAAAAAAAAAAATTATTCAGAATGTCTGAATCTGAATTCGATACAACAAATGTGACAAATATTACCAACATCGATAATTCAACAACGCAGGAGGTCAAACCCGAACTGCGTTTAGGGAATGAAAGTCTTGCAGTCATATTTATTTTCTTTGTACTGCTACTGGGTGGGATTGTGCGAATCTTTAGCAAAAAATATGGAGTCAATCAAAAAAAACATTAATTTAGTTTATGCATTCATTCATTATTTAATTTAAAAAGGTTGCATTTACACCAGTGGTTTTCTTATTAGGATTAGGGATTAGTCAATTTACTTCAATATTCGGGATATTCCAAGAATCGATTACGAGAATCAGTCAAATAGATCCAGTTTAATTGATATTATTTGAGATTTTTTATTAATTTATTAGAATGGTTTATTGCAAATATTTTTACCGATTTTGCTCTTTAATGGGAGCTTTAATCTTGATTGGCATATTTTCAGGAGAGAAATTAAACAAGTTTAACATTAATTTAAAAAAAATAAAAAATTAAAGTTATTAAAATTAGATAACTTTGATGGGGTTTCCTGGTGCTATTTTAAACGCCTTATTAATTGCATTAAGTTTAAAGCTCTTTTTGTATGTGGAAGATGTAAAAATAAAAGATTTATCGATATTTTAGTATAATTTTCAAAGGAAAAATACACATGGCTTTCAGCACTTATGTTCGGAGCTTTAATTTCTTGCACTGATCCTATTGCTATAATAAATGTTCTCCGAGAATTGCCTTCAACCAAAAAGTTCAATGTTTTATTAGAAGGAGAGTCTTTGCTTAATGATGCAATTGGGATGATAATGTTTCAAATTGCTTCAGTTAAAAATTTTACTTTTATTTTTAATATTTTTTTATTTTTTTTGCAAGACTTTTTACAAAGAAGCAGACCATTCATTTTTCTACATTCTTAATACTTTTTTGAGGTATATAAACTTAAATTTTTTGAATTAAAATTTAAAAAAGTTTATCGCTCGGAGGAATTGTCTTGGGTGTTTTAAGTGGAATGTTTTCCACTTATATCATACAAAAGCTTTTTAATGATGAAATCCTGGTTTTTAATACCACATTAATGTCTTCATATATTGTAAATAATTTCTCATTTTAAAAAAAAAAATCTCTTCAAAATTTAATAAATTTTATAGGTTTATTTCATTGCAGAAGGATCTACGAATTTGCTTGGTTTTCAAATATCAGGCATTATGGCAGTTATTTCTTGTGGGTTATTCATGTCTGCTGGAAAAATGCAAATAAACACTAATTCTGATTATGCTGTTTTCACCTTTTGGAACTTTTTGGTTTACTCTTCAGAAACAATTATTTTTTTCTTAGCTGGATTGATTGTTGGAGAAAATGTCTGGAATAATGAAAAATATGTCACTGCAACAGATTATTATAAATTGTTGATTTTATATTTTTTTTTGAATGGAACAAGAATTTTGATGTTGCTGATCAACTACCCGATCCTCAAAAAGCATGGATATGGGTTATCTTTTGAGGAAGTAAACAAAAGAAATTCTAAAGAAATTTAAAGTTTTTATGAAATAGTTGCAATGTTTATCTGTTGGAGGATTGAAAGGAGCTATAAGCATAGCTTTTGCTATGTTAGTGTTGAGAGATGAAAGCTTAAGGGCTCCTTTAAGGGAAATGGTAACTTTTTATTTACAATTTTTTATATTTTCATTTGTATATTTTTATATATATCTCCATTTTCACTGCTGTTTAATATGAATATTTAAATATTTATCTTTAAATGAAAGTTTATTTCTTATTTTTATTAGATATTTTTTGATATTGCAGGATGTGCTGTTCTAACATTAACCAGTAAATACATATAATTCTTATTTTTTTGGTCATTTTCTTTTTTTAATAGTAAATTCCTCACTTTTGGGATATTTGATTAGAAAAAATAAGCTTCTCCAAAATAATAAAATAAAAAATCAGGTTTTTAAGAATTTCCTTGAAAACCTACTCACTGATCTCGATTATAAAATGGAAGAGCTAAAAAATAATCAATATTTACAAGTCGCTGATTGGGATCAGGTCAAGGAGTTATCAGGATTGTTTGAAATCCATAATAATATCTACGATCTTGATAAAGAAAATCGTGGACTTTCAAAGGCAGTAGTTATTATCAAAAAGGACAATAATGAACATGAACAACTTGAAATGAAGTATTTTTTTTTAAGATGATAAAATTTCTATTAAAATAAAAAAAAAATATAAATAATTAACTAATTTATAAAAAAGTTTATTAGGCGAGAGTAGAAACAGCATTGATTTAGATATTCGCGCTGATATTACAGAGAATGAATTGCCATTATTAGCAGAATGTCGGAATCGAATGATAATGTCATTAAAAGGCTTTTATTATGAATTATTCAAGAAGAATCAATGTAGTGGAGATGCCTTTTCAAATTTGATCGAATCAGCGAATTGGGATCTTGATAATGATCATTCTCCAATGGATTCATGGACAGTTATCAGCAACTCCTTCTATAAGCCAAGATATGTTAAGGCTATAATGGAATTGCAAAATGTCACTTGTATTGGAAACCTAGTCAAACACATTGTCTTCACACATGTTTCACATGCTTATGATGTAACTAGTTGTTTTGTGGAAGCGCAACGAAATGCAGAAAATTTAGCCAAAAAAGTCCTTTTTTAAAAACTGAGATTTGTGATGAATTTTTTATTTTTCAGTTCCCAATGAGTGAAAAATATGTGAAAATTATTAAAGCAGAAGTAGAGGAAAACAGGAAAAAAGCTGAAGACTATATATATTCTTATTTGGAGGTGAGTTTCCCTGAAATAACGAGATCAATACAGACGAAAAGAGCTGCTTATAATATTTTGCAATATGAAAGATGTAAATATAATACAAAAGAAATTGTTTTATAAAGAAATTATTTTTTCTTTTTTAAAAGCTCTTTTGGATCAAAAGCATCTTATGGGACAAATTGATGAAAAGGAATATGCTCTTATTGTAAATAAGATAGATAATAAAATGATTAAACTCGGCTCATTTAATCCTGAATGGGTAAAATATATAAATTTTTAACATTTTTCATTTGTTTAAAGATACGAGTGCCATTAAAAAAACTTATGCTAAACATCCCATTTTTCTCTTATATTCCTCAACAAACCATTGATCAATTAATAAGTGTTTCTCAAGAAACAATGATGGAAAGAGATGCGCCAATAACTCGTGTAAACAAATTGAGTTTTGATTTAATTAAAATTATTACTAAAGCAAGGTGAAAAAGCAACAAACATTTATATTATTACTAGAGGAGGAGGTTTGTCCTTTCAATTATTTATCAAAAATAATTATTATTTCCATAAAAAAGGAACTGAATTTTGTGTTAATGAAAACTCCACATATCGAGAGAAAAAAGGAGTTGGTTCAGTTATTTCTTTCCATCAATTAGTGACTAAAAACCCGAATTATGAAGCAAGTAATCCAAAAATTTCCATAATTTACATAATTTCTACATTTATATTCCTCTAGCATTTATCTCTGATTCAATCATTAACGTTGTTATTTTTCCAATAGATTCAATGAAACAGCTTCTTTCTCGAAATATTGATGTATTTTTCCTTTAAATAAATAAAAATTGATTGATTTTATAAAAAAAAGCATGAAGCCTTTGCATGGAGAGAAAGCTTATATGCATTATCTAGATTGCATTATAATGAATTAAGACCTTTGGGATTTTTAGAAAGAGTTGATTTATTGAAATTGTGGAGTTATACTGCCTTTAGAAAATATGATATTGGAGAATGCTTGAATCTTCACAAAGGAGGAATCCTTTTAGATGGTCAATAAATTAATAATCAATAGTTTCTTTCAATTAAACTATAATTTTTTTTCATTTATAGGAGCAATCAAAGTCTATGAAAAAGAAGTTAATGAAGAATTCATCATAGAATTTAATAAGAAAATGAATGAATTAAATTTAAATGAAAGTCTTGGGAAAAAGGATAAAGAAATCGAGAAGAAGAGGTTAACAAAAGCGTTTTTAGAGGAGATCAATAAAATAGGAAAAATGAAGATTTATGAGAATTTCAACTTTTTTGAACCGCTGAATAATCAATTTGATTTCGTTGTGATTAAATCAGTCACGATATTCGAATTCACAGTTTGTGACGAAGTTAGGAATATATTTAATAAAGATGCCACTGATAATGAATATGCTCAATTGTTAACCAAAAAAGAGAACGTTACTCAAAAAGAAGAAAGAAAAGTTGAAAAAGAAGAATATGAGGATGATATCTCAAAATAAAGAATAATAATAAAATCTTTAAAAACAAAAACAAAAAAATTAAAAAAATTAAAATTTCAATATTTAATAAGTTTTTTCAAAAAAAATGGGAAATTCTTCTAATAAAAAAGAACTTAACGTTGCTCTTGAAAAAATCATTGTGAAAACTTTATCCACTTTTCCTCAAAATAATTCAGAAAACCCATCAGTGATTGCTGCCAAGATTTTTTTTGATCAACTTCTTCAAATAATTTTATCAGACAAAGAAGTAGAAAAAAAAGACATAAAGAAT
>JFJP01038658.1_pt1 | contig 16368 bp, 13 predicted proteins | sample 431651 | NCBI WGS metagenome assembly JFJP01 (sample SAMN02602958, study PRJNA72255) | Microbial mat metagenome, whole genome shotgun sequencing project. | biome: fresh water; feature: sink hole; material: water; isolation source: purple microbial (photo- and chemosynthetic) mats found in... | reverse complement strand
TTTTTGATTCTCCTGACCCAACCCATGCACTTCTTGCTCTCTGTTTCTGTTGATCCATCATATGATCGAAACCAACATTATCTACGGTTATATTTTTCTTTTTTAAGATATCTTGTGTCAAATCTAGAGGAAATCCATATGTATCATAAAGTTTGAATGCCACTTCTCCAGATAATTCAGTTTTTGGGTATAAAGATGTTGCTTCATCTTCCAGTAACTTAAGTCCCCTGTCTAATGTTACTTTAAATCTTTCCTCCTCTTGCTTTAAAATACTACTAACGAAATCTTCTGCTCTTTTTATTTCGGGGAATGTATGGCCAAATAAATCCACTAATTTTGGTAATAATTTATACATTAATGGTTCAGATGCTCCTAGTTGGTGGCTATGGCGCATAGCTCTACGCATAATTCTCCTTAGTACATATCCTCTACCTTCGTTAGATGGCATTACACCATCAGCGATTAAGAATGCAGATGATCGCAAGTGATCAGCTATTACTCTATAAGAAAAAAGCTCTTCTCCTTTAGCTTTTACTTTTAGAAGTGATTCAGTGTAACCTATTATTTCTTGAAATAAGTCAATATCATAATTATCATGTACACCCTGTATTACAGCAGCTATTCGCTCTAGACCCATACCAGTATCAACTGATTTTTTAGGTAATTCAATTCTAGTATCTTTATTTATTTGTTCAAACTGCATAAATACTAGATTCCAGATTTCGATATACCTATCACCATCTGCATCTTTTGTACCTGGTAAACCACCAAATACTTTATCTCCATGATCATAGAAAATCTCAGAACAAGGGCCGCATGGACCAGTATCTCCCATTGACCAGAAATTATCATTTGTTGCAATTCTAATTATTCTATCATCGCTTAAATTGGCAATTTTTTTCCAATGATTGACAGCTTCTTCATCATCATGAAATACAGTTACATATAATTTTTCTTTTGATAAAGAAAAATCTTTAGTAAGTAAATTCCAGGCGTAATAGATAGCCTCTTCTTTAAAATAATCACCAAAGGAAAAATTACCAAGCATTTCAAAAAATGTATGATGTCTAGCTGTATAACCTACGTTATCAAGATCATTATGTTTTCCGCCAGCTCTTACAGATTTTTGACTTGAGGTAGCCCTGTTATAATCTCTTTTATCAAGACCAGTAAATACGTCTTTAAACTGTACCATACCAGAGTTTGTGAACATTAATGTAGGGTCATTTTGAGGTACCAATGAACTGGCTGCTACATGAGTATGACCATTTTTAATAAAATAATCTAAAAAAGTTCTTCTTATTTGTGTGGTTGTAAGTCTAGTCATTACAAGCTCTATGAATATTTAAGTTTAACATAATTTTGGAGTACTACATTAAATAATTTATGGCTAAATTACAATATTATTTTAAAAAGCTTTTTGTAGTATTTTTTTGCTTTTGAGATCAAGTAGATATTCGTCATACTAAAGTACAATGATAGCATAAGCTATAATTAGGTAAATTCTTTTTTAAGATCCTAAATGGAAAAAATTAATTCACAATTAGAAATAATTGGTAATTTTGTTAATAACGTTCTACGCAAAAAAAATATAGTAATTTTGGTTGGTAGCAATGGTATTAAAATTGTTGTGTACTACAAGGATGAAGTTATAGATAGTATTTTTATTGATTATAAAGAAAAAGAATATTTTACAATATGCTGTACTTTTTTAAATGGTTATAAAAAATCTCAAATATTAATTTTACTTGATTCTAAAGATTGCCAAATAAAGCACGAATTTATGCCAATGCTCCAATCCATAGTAAAATCTAATCCTGTAGAAAAATTTCTTCAAGATAACTATAAGCCAGAAGATATTACTGCTTACAACATATATAATGTAAATAATGATAACAGACACGGAGAATTGTGGGAGACCACAATTGCCTCGACAACATATTCCTACTTTATAGAGCAATTACTAGAATTTATTATACATAATTCTTTTAAGTTTATTGGTATATACTTTTTATCTTTAGAATTTGAATCAATAATTGGAGCAATTTTAAAAACACAAAACAGCTCTGATTCTCAAAATGATTTGCAAATTTTTGCGACTATTACTGAAGCGAGCAGTATTAGAGTTGCAACTAAATATAAAAAAAATATTTTGGATGAATCTAGTGTTGAATTTCCATCTGAAAAATCCGATCACTATATAGCAGGAACAATTGAACAAGCTATTAGCGATCAAATTCTAAAATTCAAAGCATATGCAAAAAGTTTAGATATAAAAATTTGTTTAATATTTTTATGTGATAAAATTTTATGTGATATTTTAGAAAAGATGCCATCTCTCCAAGTAAATAAAATTATAACATATAATAGTAATTCTAGGATAATTGAAAGTGGAACAACACATTTTCAGGACAGAAATTTGTTAGAATTATTCATGAAAAACAAAAAGTACTTAGCTTCAAATAAATCATTGAAGTCCATTACTACTCTAACTACCGTAAATTCATTGCTCTTTAAACCTTTGTTCCTCATAGCAGCTGGGATAGTTATTTTTCTTTCTTTTTTAAAATATCAGTCAGTTTTAACTCAGAAAGAAACTATGAGAGTAAATAATCAATATTATTTACTCTCTGAACAATATAGAAATATTAAAAAACGATATCCAGAAATAAACAATATTACCAATTTAGTAGAATTATATAATTTAGAGAAGTTAGTTAGTGTTAAATCATTAAATCCATCTGATTTTCTAAAAAAACTTTTTTCCATAAACACTCCCAATATTGAAGTTATTAGTATTAATTGGTATACAGAAGATATAAATGTTAATAATAAAAAAATATTACTGACATTTGATTTGTTATATCTAAGTGAAAAAAAAGAAAGAAAAGTGGCTGAAGACGCTTTTCTTGATTGCGTAAATAAAATCACGATGCTTTTTCAGGATTATCAAGTAACTTATACGATAGAATATGATGGTATAATTGAACTGCCGAAATTACTCACCATCCCTGCTAGAATAATACTTAGCAAAAAAACAGTTGGGGTATAATGTTAGATAAACTAGTTATACATTTAAAAAACATCATATTTTTTAAATTGGTTATGTACCTCATATGTATTATTCTGTTTATAGCTCTTATTCCCAAATTTCAGAATCAATTAACAAAATCTCTAGTTAGAAAAGCAAAATCAGAGATTCTTTTAAACAAATCTATTACTCAGCTTGAATCAATTACCCAATTTGAAAAAAATATTTATGATACTAATTTAAAATATAACGACTTAGTAGCTAATTCCAATCAAAAAAGCTGTTATACTAGAACGGAATTATTAAAAAATCTAAATTTAGTTTCACAAAAATATCTGTTACATGAACCAATTAAAGCAAAGATTACAAGAATATTTGAAATTTCATCCATCCAAAATAAAAACAGCGAAGTCAAGTTACACCAATATGAAGTAGTAATAAATTTTGCTGTTAACACTAGTAATGATGTTTTAAATTTGATTGATGAAATCAATAGTTTCTTACCTAAAGGATCGAATATAGTCAGTACACAAATAAAGATACTGCGAGTCCTCACTCCCACTACTATTAAAGCGCTTTCAACAGCCGGGTCTCCAAACCTTATTGATGGTTCAATTAAAGTTCTGTTAAGAGAAATTATGTATGAAAAATAATATAAATATTCTAAAAGATATTGATAGCTCTGTTTTTCTAAATAAAATAAAAATTTATTTAGGTAATAATTTAAGTAACCAACTTATTACTTCATTATCTAATATGCTTGCTATTGATTATGTTAATAGATTAAAACAAGAACCCAAAATGGATGAGTATGCTATGGAATGTGTAGATAGGCTTACAACCCATTTAAACCATAAGGTATTCACAGATGAAGGATTTTCTGGGGTTATGACTTTATTTGCAATAGCTATAACCAAGGAAAAAATTGTAGATGATGAATTAATCAATGTGCAAGAAAAAAACCAAGATATCCTAGTTGATGCTATAATAGCTTCGGAGTTTGCTGATTTATCACCTGCTGAACAATTAAACGTAAAAGAAGTCTTGAAATCTTCGATCACTGGTCGTGACGGTAAGGAGATTATAAATTTTATTAACTCTAATCCTAAATTATTTTATTCAGTAGTACTTAGCGCCTATAAAGAAAAAAGTAAACAAAAAGAAATTCTAGAGCTTGTTACAATTAATTTAAATAAAATTATCGCTACTACCAAGTCTATCAATAGAAAAAAGAATAATATTAAATCTCTAACAGGGAAAATTGCAATGGCAGCAGGATTGGTTGCTGTTGCTTCAGCTGGAGCGTTTTTGGGAGGTTTAATTCTTCCAGCTATTATAATTCCTACCGTTGCTATTTCTATAAAACTGGGAACAGTGATTGGAGAAAAACTAGGGGAAACTATAGCACAAAATAATCATTTTATTAAAAATAAACAGTCAATTATTAAAGCTTTAGATATATCAATTATGCAACCAGCATTAGATCAAAGTATATCTCAATCTAAACATATAGAACAAAAGAAACTTGTAGCTCTTCAACCAGAACTAATTGGTATTAAACCTAAAGTAAATAATGTTTTAGACCAAAATCATTTACAAAGTAAAACCAAGAAGGATTCCAGACATAGGTAGCACAGTTAATTGTACTGGTAAAATTTTTGATTTATATCCTCCCTAAAGCTAGGAAATCATACTAATTTCCTATGCTTATATTTGGGGTTTTTGATATCTTCTCCCATGTGATTTATCATATAATTATGATAATCTTCATAATTACCTTCAAACCATGAAGCATTACCATCTTTATCATAAGCAATAATATGTGTAGCTATTCTATCTAAAAACCATCGATCATGACTTATTACAAAAACACAGCCAGCAAAATCAAGAATAGCATCTTCTAAGGCTCTTAAAGTATCAACATCAAGATCATTCGATGGTTCATCTAACAAAATAACATTAGCTCCAGATTTTAGTAATTTAGCCAAATGAACTCTGTTTCTTTCTCCACCCGATAGTTGTCCTACTTTCTTTTGCTGAGCAGCGCCTTTAAAATTAAAAGCTGAGCAGTAAGCTCTGCTTTTAATTGACATGCCACCAAGTTCTAAAACTTCCAGACCTTCGGAAATCTCTTCCCAAACATTTTTATCATCATTTAAATGGTCTCTTGATTGATCAACATAACCAAGTTTTACCGTATCTCCTATATTAACCTTTCCACTATCAGCCTGTATTTTACCAGTTATTATATTAAATAGGGTAGATTTGCCAGCTCCATTCGGGCCAACTATTCCAACAATTGCACCAGGAGGCACTCTAAAACTAAATTCAGAAAATAAAATCTTATCACCAAATTTTTTTGATAAATTATCTACTTCAATTACTAAATCACCAAGCCTTGGACCATTTGGTACTATAATCTGTGCAGTTCCATTGACATCATCTCTTTTCTTATTAAGTAGTTCTTGGTAAGCATTAATCCTTGCCTTGCTTTTTGTTTGGCGCCCCTTGGGAGAAGCTTGTACCCATTCAAGTTCTCTTTTTAACTGCTTAGATCTATCTCCTTCTTCTTTTTCTTCTTTACTAATTTTCTCATATTTCTGCTTTAACCAAGCAGAATAATTTGAGTGCCACGGTACACAATTACCTCTATCAATTTCTAATATCCATTCAGCAACATTATCTAAGAAATAACGATCGTGGGTGATGGCAACAACAGTGCCCTTATATTCTTTCAAATAATTCTCAAGCCAAGAAACTGATTCAGCGTCTAAATGGTTAGTTGGTTCATCTAGCAAAATCATGTCAGGTTTTTCAAGTAATAACTTACACAAAGCAACTCTTCTTTTTTCTCCACCAGAAATTTTTGTTACATCATTATCCTTATCTGGACAACGCAAAGCTTTCATGGCTATATCAACCTCTCTTTCAATACTCCAAGCATCACAATTATCTATTTTTTCTTGTAAATCTGCTTGACGAATGAGCAAAGCATCCATTTCATCATCTGTCATTTCTTCAGCAAATTTATTGCTGACTTCATTAAACTCATCAAGTAGTGCTGTCTTTTCTTTAAGACCATCCATAATATTCTCAAAAACATTCTTCTTAGGATCTAAATGAGGTTCCTGAGGCAAATAACCTATTTTCATTCCTTCAGCAACAAACGCTTCTCCTTCGTACTCTTTATCGAGTCCAGCCATAATTTTAAGAAGTGTTGACTTACCAGCGCCATTATGGCCTATTATACCAATTTTGGCACCAGGCAAAAATGACAACCAAGTTTCTTTTAAAATTTCTTTACCATTGACTGACTTTTTTAAGCCTTTCATAACGTAGACATATTGATAAGACATTTATTTATTCCTTTGATAGTTTAATTTAAATTTTTTTGCCAGAGTTCATCCAATCATCATTGAATTTCTTAAGACCTACTTCAGTTAGTTGGTGATTTATCATCTCTGATAAGATTTTTATAGGCAGAGTAACAGCATTGGCTCCATTAAGAGCTACTTGTTCGACATGCTCTAATGTTCTTATAGATGCTGCAAGTATTTCAGTTTTTATTGAATAATTATTATATACAGATCTTATATTAGCAATCAACCCTATCCCATCCCCTCCTGCATCTTCAAGTCTACCAATAAAAGGAGAGACGTAAGTTGCTCCAGCACTTGCTGCCAATATTGCCTGATTCAAACAAAAACACAAAGTCATATTCACTTTTATATTTTGTTGTGAAAAGTATTTGCAAGCTTTTATTCCATCCCATGTTATAGGTAACTTAATTACTAAATTATTATCTATTTCTAGAATTTTATTTCCTTCCTTAATCATTTCATGAAAATCATTAGACACTACTTCTATAGAAATATTTCCTTTTAACAAAAGACTTAGTTCCGTAATAATTTCTTTAAAACTCAAGGGTGTAGACGACATCAATGTAGGGTTCGTGGTAATACCATCAATTATTCCATAATCAACAAATTTACTAATTTCTGCAACATCTATACTATCTAAAAATATTTTCATACTTAGTTAATTTTGGCTAAAATTGAGTCAAGCTCTTCAAGGTTTGAATAACAAAATGATATCTTACCTCCATTCCAAGAATTTTCAACAACAACTTTTACTCCATATTTTTCACTAAGAGACTGACCAAGTATTATGAAATCATCATTCATTGCAGAATCTGAATTATTTTCAAACGTTTGATTCTTTTTTCTTTGAACAATCTGTGTTTTTCTTGTTAATTCTTCAGTTTGTCTTACATTGAGATCATTTGAAACAACCTTATTTGCTAACTCTTCAGCATTATCAAGGCCTATTAAACATCTTGCATGACCCATGCTGAGCTGCCCATTACTAATCATAAATTTAATAGAATCAGGTAAATGGTTTAATCTTAATAAATTTGCCACGTGACTTCGACTTTTACCAAGTGCATCAGCTAATCTTGCTTGTGTGTAACCAAAATCATTCATCAGTTTTGCATAACTTTCCGCTTCTTCTATAGCTGTTAGTTCTTCTCTTTGAATATTTTCAATTAATGCAATCTCGAGTATTTCTTGATCGGATAAATTCTTAATTATAACTGGAATTTCTTTTAAACCAATCATCTTACAAGCACGATACCTCCTTTCACCGGCTATTATTTGGTATTTTCCATTGCTGATAAAATTAACTATTATTGGTTGCACTAAACCATTATTTACTATCGAATTAGCCAGTTCCTGCAATTTTCCTTGATCAAAGTTTTTACGAGGTTGATATTTACCAACTTCAATTTGATTAATATCTAAGATATTAGTTGCATCGCCATCTACCGGGACAACCTCTTCTTTTAACAATGATGATAACCCTTTACCTAAGGCTCTATTCTTCATATTCCTCCTAATTTCAAGCTGTTTTAAACGAAGACATAAGTTTTATTTCATTAGCAATAATTTCTTTAGCAAGTTCTATATAAGCTCTGGAACCAGAACATCTATAGTCATAAATAATTGCTGCTTTACCATGGGATGGAGCTTCTGAGACTCTTATATTTCTGGGTATTGTAGTTTTATAAACCAAATTTCCAAGACATCCTCTTACATCATTTTCAACTTGCTCAGTAAGACGGTTTCTTTTGTCATACATTGTAAATAAAATACCGCCAATTTTGATTCTAGGATTTAACTTTTTCTCAACTATTTCTACAGTTTTTAACAAATGACTAAGACCTTCAAGTGAATAAAAATCACATAACATAGGTATTAGAACTTCATTACAAGCAACTAATGCATTTAACGTTACTAAACTAAGAGATGGTGGACAGTCAATTACTATATAATCAAAATTATCTTTTATTTCACTAATTTTATTTAATAAAATATTTTCATGATCTTTTAAATTTACTAAGTCAAGTTCAATTGCTGCTAAATTCGTATTTGCAGTAATAATAGATAAATTCGGTATTTCTGTTTCAATAATTGCATCTTTTATAGAGCCAATCCCTGTAAATAAATTATATGAAGTGATTTTCCTTTTTATCTGTTCTATCCCAAGGCCACTACTCGTATTACCTTGGGAATCAATATCTATAATTAATACTTTTTTACTCATAACAGCAAAAATTGTTGCTAAGTTTACTGCTGTTGTTGTTTTACCAACGCCGCCTTTTTGATTAACAATTGCAATAACTTTTCCTTTCATAACAATCTTTTAATGTTCGAAATTTCAACTATTTTACCATTACCGGTGATGCTATCATGAAGTGCAAAATTAAACAACCAATGTTTTTTCGCTTCTATTATTTCTTTATCATAATTTTCTCCCTTAAGTAACAACATCTTTCCTATCTCCATACTATTTGTAAGGTTTAATATGTTAGTTATGTTGCTAAAACCTCTGCAAGTTAGAATATCATAATTGCCTTTGAAATTCTCATCTAATCTTTCTTCGATTATATTAATTTTGTTTAATGATAGTTTAGACGCTTGTCTCAAAAACACAGCTTTTCTTGTATCACTCTCTATAAGAGTTACATTCTGCACTCCTCCTATAGATAAAACAATACCAGGGAAACCAGCTCCAGATCCAATATCTACAACAGATTCCATAAGATCAATATATTTAAGTAATTGTATTGAATCATTAATGTGCCTTTCCCAAAGATCATTTTCCGAAGCTTTGGATATCAAGTTTATAGATTTATTCCACTTAAGTAGCAATGATTGGTACTTAAGTAAAATTTCGTACTCTCCACGTGAAACATTTACATTACTTATAATCATTTTTTATGCTTAGTTTTCAAGTATATTATGATTGTAGTAAGTGAGACTGGAGTTATGCCAGAAATTCTACGAGCGGCTCCAATAGATTGCGGTTTATAAAAATTAAGTTTTTCTCTAGTTTCTATAGACAGACTTTGTATTTGATTGTAATTAATATCACTAGGTAATTCTAAAGACTCATCTTCTAAAAATAATTTTATATCCGAAGCTTGTCTTTTTAAATAAGAGGAATATTTTGATTCGTTTTCGTAATATTTTAAATAACCAATATTTTCTTTATTTAATTCAGGAAAAAATTCTACTACTTTCTCAAATCCAAATTTTGGTAACCCAAGCATTGTGAAGGCAGTTTTGTGTGAACCATCTTGAGAAATCAAACTACCTTTATTCTGAATTGCGCTAGTTGTTAAACTTAACTCTTCAAGTTTTTGTTTAATTCTTTGAAGATCATTCAATTTTTGTTCAAATGTATTTTTTCTTTCCTCGGAAACAATACCTGCTTTTATAGCGAGTGGCGTAAGCCTAATATCGGCATTGTCAGCCCTGAGAGTCAATCTATATTCAGAACGAGAAGTGAAGATCCTATAAGGCTCTGCTGTACCAAAATTTATTAAATCATCAATCATGACTCCAATGTATGCATCTGACCTTGATAAAGTGAACTTTTCTTTACCTTGCGCATAAAACGCTGAATTAATACCAGCTATTATGCCTTGAGCAGCCGCTTCTTCATAGCCAGTAGTGCCATTAATTTGCCCAGCAAGAAATAAGTTTTTAATTTTTTTAGTCTCTAGAGTATTAAAAAGCTCTCTTGGGTCCACAAAATCATATTCGATTGCATAGCCAGGCCTAATCATTTTTGCGTTTTCAAGGCCGTTAATAGATTTTAAAATCTCAATTTGAACGTTTTCTGGTAGCGAAGTAGAAATGCCATTAGGATAAACAGTATAATCATTAAGTCCTTCTGGTTCTAGAAAAATTTGATGACTATCTTTGGTAGAAAATTTAACTATTTTGTCTTCTATTGAAGGGCAGTACCTAGGGCCAATACCTTTAATTTGACCAGAATACATCGCAGATAAATGTAAATTATCCTTGATGATTTGGTGAGTAACTCCATTTGTTCTTGTAATGTAACAATTTATTTGCGGCACTTCAATTTTCCTAGTTAACTGAGAAAACGGTCTTGGAATCAAATCACCAGGCTGAACTTCTGTTTTAGTATAATCAATTGTTCTACCGTCAATTCTTGGTGGAGTTCCAGTCTTTAATCTTCCAACCATGAAATTATTATTACGAAGAGTTTTTGATAACCCATAAGATGGTTCTTCTCCTACTCTACCAGCCGGAATCTTGTTTTGTCCAATATGAATTAAGCCAGACAAGAATGTTCCCGTTGTTAGAACAACAGAATGACAATTAATTTTACCAGAATTCCTGGTTATAACAGCTGTAACTTTACCTTGTTCAATTGTTATATCTTCAACAGAATCATATAAAATAGTTAAATTATGGTATTTATTTAAAATAGAAAACATTTCATCCCGGTACAAAGACCTATCAGCTTGGGCCCTTGGCCCCCAAACCGCTGGGCCCTTGCTTTCATTAAGCATTTTGTAATGTATACCAGATTTATCAATGACTCTCGGCATTACACCGTCTAAAGCATCTATTTCTTTAACAAGAGTACCCTTTCCAACACCTCCGATTGCAGGATTGCAAGACATCTCACCTAAATTTTGTTGCTTAAGAGTTATTAATAAAGTATTGCTTCCAGCTCGAGCAGATGCTGCCGCAGCTTCGCATCCAGCATGTCCACCACCGACAATAATTACATTAATTCCTTTCATTTCACGTGAAACATTACTTTACAATTTCTTCTTTTTTAAAGAAAAAAGATATTTCCCTGTTAGCGCTATCCATGCTGTCAGAACCATGAATACTATTAGACTCTATATCTAAAGCAAAATCTTTCCTTATTGTGCCGTGATCAGCATTTTCTGGATTAGTTGCTCCCATTACCTCTCTGTTTTTAAGAATTGCATTTTCTCCTTTTAGAACTTGCAAAACCACTGGAGCGGAAGTCATATACTGTATTAGACCAGGGAAAAATGACCGTTCCCTGTGTTCCGCATAAAATTCTTCTGCTTGTTCTTTAGTCAATTTAGCCATTTTTTGCGCTGCAATTTCTAATCCCGCAGCCTCAAGATAAGAATTTATCTTGCCTATTAAGTTTCTCTTGGTTGCATCTGGTTTTATAATTGAGAAAGTGTATTCTATTGACATAAGTGAACCTCTGTTGATTTTCAAATTAGAGCATTATTTATAAGGATTTTCAAAAATTTTTCAAGTGTTATTTTCTTAATAATTTTTTAGCTTTAACTTTTGTTAATTTTTTTCCACACAGTTGACCCATCTGATTTGTCTTCAATAGAAACCCCAAAAGCAGCTAAATCAAATCTAATTTTATCTGCTAATTGCCAGTTCTTTTGCGCTTTGGCAACTAACCTTTGGTTAATTAGTTCCTTTATATGGTTGTAATCAAGGTTGCCTTTAAACCATTTTTCGCTACTTACTCCCATTAAACCCAAAAATTGAGCGCAACAAATCATTTTTTTTGCTGCGGCAATTTTGGATTCATAAGAAATAGATGAATGAGCTTCTTTGGCAAAATCTTTGATTAATTTTATAGCTACTGGAGTGTTTAGGTCATCTAACAAGGCTTGAAAAAAAGCTGGAGGCAGATCTTTTAGAAGATTATTATTTACAGTATCCAGATTCAAATCTTCAACTGCACGATACCAATAATTAAGTGTTTTTTCTGCGTCGTCAAGAGCTTTTTGATTGTAATCTAGAGGTTTGCGATAATATGTACTAAGCAACAATAGTCTTACTACATCGCCTTTAATTTGTTTGTCCATAAGGTCTTTAACAGTTACAAAATTACCGAGAGATTTACTCATTTTTTCATGATTAACTGTTAAAAATCCATTATGAACCCAATATTTAGCATATTCAGAGCCAGGAAATGCTGAGCAACTCTGTGCTATTTCATTTGTATGATGCGGAAAAATTAAGTCTACCCCACCTCCATGAATATCGAAATTAGGCCCTAAAAACTGATGACTCATTGCAGAGCACTCTATGTGCCAACCAGGCCTTCCAGTTCCAAAAGGACTCATGAATTTAGCTGATTCGGGATCAGTTGTTTCAGATGGTTTCCAAAGCACAAAGTCAGCGATATTTTTTTTATTCTTATCACTTTCAACTCTACCGCTTTCTTGCATTTCTTCAAAAGTTCTTCTAGATAATGCTGTATAATTTTTTGCTTTAGAAGTATCAAAATAAACATATCCTTCAACCTCATATGCAATAGTTAAATTTAATAGTTTATTAATTATATCTATCATCTGTGGTAAATGTTCAGTTGCTTTAGGCTCCTTTGTTGGCTTCAAACAACTTAAGTAATTCATATCATGATTATAATCAATTATAGTTTTGCCAGTTAATTCAGATATTGGAATTCCAAGTTGCAAAGATCTGTCTATAATTTTATCATCAATATCAGTAATATTTCTTACATATAGAACTTTCTTTTGTCCATATAATCCAATTAGTACTCTATATAAAATATCATATACTACAGCAGATCTTGCATTCCCTATATGCGGATGGTCATAAACTGTCGGCCCACAAACATACATTTTTACCAAATTGATGTCTAATGGATTAAATTCCTCTCTTTTTCTTGTAACTGTATTAAATAATGATAATTTCATATTTTAAGCTAAACATAAGTGTTATTATTTGCATAATACAATATCAACTTAATAAATAAAAACAATTTATGAATTCTGAAGAAGAACAGCTTAAGAAAAGAATTGTTGACTATACTGTAAATGTTCAAATGATAACGTTTATAGTGATAACTATGGTTGTGATTTTGACTTTAGTTAACTGCATTAGAATATATTCTAGTCATAAATCTAATATTCTTAAGGAAATGGCAACTGAATCAAGTTTTTTAAGTGCAGTTATATCGGATCAGTTAAATTATTCTAAATATTTCATTAAGCTAATAAGTAAAAGCGTTAAAACTTATCCTCAGAATATAGAGCGTATTAGAGATACACTACAATTTCATTTTCAATCACGAGAATTCAATTTGTTATTTGGTTGGCGTAAATATAGTTGGGCTAATAATGAGTTTCAAGAAGTGGCAACGAGCATGGATGGTATTATCAAGAACCCCAAAAAACTAACTTTTGTAGAAAACATAGTTGCTACAATGAATGTTAATAATAAAGAAAAAGATACTATATTTTTTCGTATTAACAAAGGTTCTGATCAAACTTATAGTTTGAAATTAATAAACACGCTTTTTGATAAAGAAACTCAAAAATTCATTGGATCTGTGGTTCTTAGTTATGATATAGATACTATGATCAAGTATCTAAATAATCGTAAAAAAAACTCGAGTATTAATTTTGTCATTATTGATGAAAATCTTACTATTGTTGCAAAATCAAAATCACAAATAGACAAGATTACACTCACTAACAATAAATTATCGCCGTATATAATAGAAATCTTGAAAAAAAATACTTTGCATTCAGGCAATCTAAATAAAGATTATTCCTACCTTGATATGGTTAATGGGTTAAATTACTTTATAAAACCACTAGAAAAGCTTCCATTTACAGTTATTGTTAACATTGATCATAATTTTATAAAAGATGATATAATTAAAAGTGTTGCAAAAAAATTTCTTGAAGTTGGCTTGCTTGCTGGGGTTTCATTAATAATTATTATTTCCATATACAAAAGAGAAACTTCGCTTAGGACAAAAGCTGAAAAAGCAACAATTCTGGCAAATAATGCTACAAAAGCAAAAACCAATTTTCTGGCTTTTACAGCTCATGAAATAAGGTCTCCATTAGGTTTTATTCTTACTGGTTCCGAGGTTATGTCTAAAGAGCTATTTGGTCGTATACCTTCAAACTATACCAAATATGTTGAAGGAATTCATAATAATGCTCAAATTATACTTGATTTTATTACTGATATTTTAGATGAAAATCAAATAATAGAAGGCCAATTTAAAATAGTTAACTCTTTAAATCAAATACAAGATATAATCGCTCAAGTTGCGACTTCTCACTCAGGGAAAAAAAATATTTCCATAGTAACGGATTTTGAAGCAAATTTGCCGTTATTAGTTTGTGATAAAAGAAGAATTACGCAAGTAATAGATAATCTAATTAATAATAGTATTAAATATTCTAATGAAAACACCATTATTACTATATCTGTAAAAATGAACGAAGATCAGATGTTAGTGACCATAATTGATCAAGGTATAGGAATGAAAGAACATGAAATACCTATTGCTCTTAGTAAATATGGAACTATTAGCAAGAATGATTATACCAAAGGTGGTTCATATGGACTTGGATTGCCTATAGTAAAAATGTTATTGGATGCTCATGAAGCAATTTTGAACATACATAGTATTGATGGAAAAGGAACGACTGTAAAAATTATTTTTCCTAAATTCAAAATTGTTTATAATAAAGAAAAAAACTAGAAAATGGATTATTCTGTAAAAGAAAATTTTTTGATTAAATTGCACAAGATACCTATCTCTGTACCCTTTTTTATAACTATAATATGTATTTATGGTTTCATAGTTCTTTATTCAGCTGCTGGTGGAAGAATAGAACCATGGGCCTATAGACAGATAATAATCTTCTGCATTTTTATGCCAATTGCTTTAATAATATCATTAATAGATACCAGTGTTATATATAAATTTTCATACTTTCTGTATTTTTGTGTGTTATTACTTCTTGTTGCCGTTACGATAGCTGGTAAAACAGCAATGGGCGGAACTAGATGGATTGACTTAGGTTTTTTTCATATCCAGCCATCAGAACCAGCAAAGATAGCTATAGTGCTAATGCTTGCTAGGTACTTTCACACTATTCAAAACCAAAATATTTCTTCTATTAGTAATTTAATTCTTCCGATTATTGGAGTATTGATTCCAGTAGCTCTGATAATCAAACAACCTGATCTTGGTACTGGAATAATTACTATAATAGGTGCGACTATTATTTTTTTTGCTATAGGGGTTAGGACACTTTATTTTGTTATAGTTGGTGCTAGTTGTGTTATATCGTTACCAGTGATTTGGTCTTTACTATACGATTATCAAAAAAAACGTGTTTTAATTTTTTTAGATCCAGGAGGAGAGCCTCTTGGAGCTGGATATAATATTATCCAGTCAAAAATAGCTATAGGATCGGGTGGTTTATTTGGCAAAGGCTTATTAAACGGTACACAAAGTCATTTAAGTTTTTTACCAGAATATGAAACCGATTTTATTTTTTCTTTCCTTACCGAAGAACTGGGATTTATTGGAGGATTAGTTCTACTGATATTGTATTTCATACTCATAGTAAGCTCTCTTGCGGTTGCAATTAACTCTAAATCAACATTTAAAAAATTGATGGTAGTGGGTTTAACATCAATATTTTTTAGTCATGTATTTATTAATATAGCAATGGTAATGGGTATGATGCCAGTAGTTGGAGTTCCTCTGCCTTTTGTCTCATACGGTGGAACTATTATGGTAACCATGTTGATTAGTTTTGGTCTAATTATGAACGCTGGCGTACATCAGCATAGTAATATATAGATATTGATTCATATATATTATAAATTTTATTTTCCATATGCACTTTAATCAGTATATAGATAGTATAAATTATTTTGAGCTGAATTTATGTATAAATTAGCGGTAAGATTATTATTAGCACTTATTTGGGGGGGGTATATATTTTTTATTTGCCTGATACCGCTAAAACTATATAAATTGAATCTAGTTGATGTATTTGATCAAATTTTTCCTGCAATTGATATAGCAATACTTTATTACTTCTCTAGTTATTCCAAAATTCGATATTGGCTATTATTTTTAATTGGTATGATACTAGATCAAATTTATCAAATGCCTACAGGGTCAAATTCATTGGTTATTATTACTGCAAATTTAGTTTT
>JFJP01022160.1_pt1 | contig 16368 bp, 12 predicted proteins | sample 431651 | NCBI WGS metagenome assembly JFJP01 (sample SAMN02602958, study PRJNA72255) | Microbial mat metagenome, whole genome shotgun sequencing project. | biome: fresh water; feature: sink hole; material: water; isolation source: purple microbial (photo- and chemosynthetic) mats found in... | reverse complement strand
CGGAGTGCAAAAATTGTATTTTTGCCCGTCCGAAATGCAAAAATGAAATTTTTGCACTCCTCCCCCAGCTTAACTTAATGGCATTGAAGCCCCAGCTTGGGAACGAGGAAAAAAGTCATAAATTTCAACCGGATATTTCCGGTTCTAATGAATGCACAGGTCAATGCACCATGATGAATATATGTTTTACAACAAACTCTTTTCATGCTATAGATTTTCAGAAATTAAATTTCACAAGGAAATATATAAATTCTTCGGATGCGGTCAGAAAAAAAGGGATACCCAAAAAAATATAAGGAAAATACCCAGCATGAGGAAGTTCGTTTATAGCTTCAGGGCAGTATTCTTGGGACTGATAATCGCACAGGTGCTTTCAACCCTCAGTGTTTATTCGTCAAATACGGAACTCTTCCGTTCAACTCAGGCGCTACTCGAAGCGGGTTATCTTGCAGTCCCCAATTCGAACACCGTAAACACCCTCACTACATTCGGAGCCGCATTTTTCGGCGGAATGTTTTTTACATTCAGCATCGGCGCGGGATTATCCCTGCTTTCTTTTTATGTGGAATACATCTGGGACCGTTTTTTTGCACGCAACGAATATTTCCTTATCCCTTTTCTGATTTTCTGGCTCTGGTGCATTATTTCCGTCAATGACAAAGGAATCTGCCGGATACCCACCGCATATTTTCTTTTTATACCCACGGCTGTATTTGCAGCCTCAGTGTTATTGCCCCACGAAACTTCCGAAGATACGCGGCTGAAATTGGCTACACATTTTATCTGTCTCACGGCTCTGACGATTATCGCTTCAAGCCAGATGAACACAGACATATTCCTGAAAATCCGGGATAATCTGCTGCTGTCCAATCCTGCGGGAATGAAACTGAATGATTTTTATTACAGATATACCCTTTACGCGGCTCAGGTTTTCAAATCTCAGAATCAGAAGCTGATTAAAACTTGCAGACTTTCCCTTATAGATGATCCACTTTTGCTGCAACAGATGAAAAAACATCTGCTGAACAATGATTATCTTGTCCTTGACAAGGATGATCCTGATATTACTGCTGATCTGGAAATTATAAAAATACAGGATACTCTTGATTTCAAAATCAAGGTCTGGACAATTCTTCAGACAAGCCCGCGGGAATTTCTTCAGTATCCGCAGGATACACTGAAACAGTTCTCCGCGAATAGTGACAAGCACGCTTTTTTCCGAGCCTTTACTTTTTATTCTCTGTCAGCAGTGGTTCTGCTGCTTTTCTATCTAACCGCTTACAGCCTGTGTCAAGGGATATGCCGTATTTTCATAAAAACAGCAGGGCGGTTTATTAATCCGGCAAACGCGGGTTTCACTCAAAATCAGGAGACTGAGGTTGTGGGTGCAGGAATTCTTTGTCTGATTATGGGAGCGATTGTGTTTATTTCCCTGGGCATTGGAAACAAGGATTACAGGGACAGCGATGAATTGAGCGTGATGCTGGCATCCGAAAATTGGCGTCAGCGAGTTACGGCATTGAGATATATAGCAAAAAACAACATTGATATCGGCAGTTTTCCGGGTTATGTCAGACTGCTGGACAGCCCGTATGTTCCTGACCGCTATTGGCTGGCAAGAGCTATGTCGCGCAGCCGCTCGCCGGAAATATATGAGGGATTGACCCGGCTTCTTGAGGATTCCAATTTCAATGTGGTTTACAGCGCGATCTATGCTTTGGGAGAGCATGGAAACAAAGAGGCTGTTCCGAAAATTCTCAGAGAGATCGCCGCGTCCGATAACTGGTATGTACAATTATACGCGTATAAAGCACTGAGGAAACTCGGATGGACCCAGACAAAATTGCACTGAGACCTTTTCTTATATCTGTTGCCGGTCTGTTTTTTATTGAAACAGCCGCAGAGCTTATCAGCCGGACAGGATTCATGCCTTCCGTAGTTCTGACAGCAGCAGCCCGGATTTCTGAAATTCTGTTTTTTCTCTATTTATTTAACCTAAGCTCTGACGGACTTTCTTCCATAGGACTGGCGAGGCATCAGTTGATTCCGGGTTTGAAATCCGGGCTGATCTGGTCTGCTGCTTTCGGAACAATCGTAATGATCGGAGCCGGACTGCTCTTTCTGTCCGGCAGAAATCCCTTGAAATTGATACACACGGATATCCCGCGGCATTTCGGGGAGATGATCTTTTTTTTCTTTGTAGCTGGATTGATAGGTCCCATCGCGGAAGAAATCTTTTTCCGGGGAATTCTTTACGGCTTTCTGAGAAGATCGGGGATGTTCGCGGCAATGTTCCTTAGCAGCCTTTTATTCGTTATTGCCCATCCGTCCGCGGGGCTGACTCAGACTGTGGGCGGAATTCTGTTTGCAGCGGCTTATGAGAGTCAGGGAAAACTCATGGTTCCCCTTACCATTCATATACTTGGAAACACGGCAATTTTTGCGGTTTCATTTTATGTCCGGTGATAAAACAATTTTCAAAATCTATGGAGAGACCTTTAAAATATGACAAAAAGATATTTGATTTATAATTATTTAAAATAAACACGGTTGACCGGGCAGACAACGGCACAGAAATTGCATCTATATTATCAGGACTTACGCACTTGAATTTATTTTCCTGATTCATTGGCGTTTATAAGCGTCCATTAGCGGTTAAAATTCATCCGACTGCGTAACTCCTAATTATATCAAAGCAAAAATCAGGCTGAAGAAAGAATAATCCAGCTTTTATTGCTCCTTTGCATCAGCAGACTGCAACTGTCTTTCAGGGAATAATACCGGAAAAAAATAATGTTTGCTTTACAAATTTCCCTGTAACTGATACAGACAGGCTTATGTATTTTTATACAGAAAGTCCGATTTTTCGGAAAAAACCGGCTTGCAGATAAACGTAAAACGATTTTGCAAATTGTTTTATCAACAGGGGAAGATAGACGCAAATCGTTTTTGTCCGAAAAATCGGAATCCGGTTGTCTGTTCCGATGTATGAACTGCCGAGAGCAGAATATGCCGCGGGTTATTTTTTAAAACATGCCTGACCCCAAAGACAATCATCGCTCAGCCGCACCGGAGGTCATCCATGAATAAAAATTTATTTTACAAAGAAAAAGAAGGGTCTGCCCTAAGATCGAAATCCGAATACCCGAAAACCGGGAGATTAGGATTCCGTCCCTCGGCTTTTGCGCCGAAACATATTCTTCTTGCAGAAGACAACCTGACCAATCAGATAGTGACTTGTGAACTCCTGAAGAGATTCGGGTTCATGACAGATGTGGCAAACAACGGCAAAGAAGCGGTCGCTGCCCTTAAAGCGCGTCATTATGATCTGGTGCTTATGGATATTCAGATGCCGGTCACAAACGGGATTCAGGCAACCGAAATCATCCGGCATCCGGATTCGGGAATTTCCTGCACGATCCCTGTTATTGCCGTAACTGCCAACGCGTCGGAACATGACCGGACAGCGTATCTCGCGGCAGGAATGAATGACTGCATTCCCAAGCCTGTTGATCCGGCACTGCTTCTCGGAGCAATGGAAAGACAGTTTGCCATAGCTGCCGAAAGCAGAGATTCCGCTCATTCGGATACGAAATGCGGGGGACCTCAGCCACAGTCCGCGGAGAAAAAATCTATGAAAAAAATTTTCGACAAAGAAGACCTGCTGAACCGTGTGGGCGGAGATAAAACTCTCTGCAAAACACTGACGGATCTGTTTGTAATGACAATGAAAGAACAGATGGAGCAGTTAAAGGCTTCTTTAGATACAGGCGATGCCAAGCAGATAAGGTTTTATGCCCACAGTATCAAAGGCATGACCGCCAATATCTCTGCAACTGCCCTCTATGAGACTGCATATCAGACCGAAATCGCGGGAGAGAAGGGCGAAATAGAAAAAGCGCGTTCTCTGACCGCAGAGCTGGAAGGACTGTTTGCGGCTTTTTTATCCTTAGTTTCTGACAATGAGAAGTGAATATCCAATTTCTCAATTCTCAATTCTCACTTCTCATTTCTCACTTCTCACTTCTCACTTCTCACTTTTAATGAGGATATCCGATGACGTTTGACGATATGAAATTAGCAAAAAAACAAGGTTCGGCTTTCGGCTTTATTCTGCTCATTATGACATTCGCCACGCTTTTTTCGCTGATGAAAATGTCTCAGGTTCAGAATGTGATCGGACAGATGAACACAAACCTGATTCCGGGTCTTGACATCCTGTACGAAATCAGAGTTGACCTTGCCGAATACTGTATGCAGCAATCATCGGATGCTGATTTTCGGATGAATAAAATCAGAGTGAATATAGATCGTTACGAATCGCTCATACTCTCTCAGGATGAGCGCGGTCTTTATTCGGACCTTCGGGAAAAATGGAAAACTTACCTGAATTTGAGTAAAACCCTCGTTCCCACTTTGCAACACGGGAACGAGGAAAAGGGCAAGTCATATAAAGAAATTGCCGATATTCTGGATCAGATGATCCATATAAGAAAAGGATTTTTTGATGCCGCGGACAGCTCCCGCGACACCTATAATGCCACAAAGCGCGTCACTTTTCTTATACTCGGACTGACTCTGCTGCTCTCTGCGCTGATTGCCCTTGTTCTGGTGCGTACTGTAACGGAACCGGTCAGACAGCTCGAAACTGCTGCCCGCCGTGTCACAGCCGGAGATTACACGGTGCATCTGACGATTCGCAGCAGAGACGAGATAGGGCGTCTCTCGGATTCCTTCAATCTTATGACTGACGCTCTCCGCAAAGCAAAAGAGGAGAACGAGTCAAGGGACTGGTTCAAAAGCGGTCAGAACGAGCTGAACAAAGCCATGCAGGGGGATCAGGATGAACAGAGCCTTGCGCGAAATGTGATTTCCTGTCTGGCAAAATATCTCAATGCTCAGGTCGGGGTTTTGTATCTTTTTGACGAAGAACATAAGGAACTCCGGCTTGCCGGAAGTTATTGTTTTACAAAACGAAAAGGCTTGAGCGATGTCATACATATCGGCGAAGGAATTGCAGGACAGGCGGCTTTTGAAAAAGAAATCATCTCTGTTACGGATATTCCTTCCGATTATCTCCGTATCGGTTCCGCGCTGGGAGACACTGCGCCGCGCAATATTGCGGCATTGCCATTTCTGTATGAAGGCAGATTGGTCGGAGTGATAGAATTAGGCAGTTTCAAAGAATTCGACGACAAGGTAATTGTTTTTCTCTCAGCCTGTGCGGAAAACATTGCCGTTGGATTCAATTCAGCTCTCTCCGACAGAAAAATAAAATATCTCCTTCAGGAATCTCGGCATCATGCAGAAGAACTGCAAACCCGTCAGGAGGAATTAAAAGCTGCAAATGAAGAATTGACTGCTCAGGCAGAGGCTTTGAAGGTATCTGAAACACGACTCATTGAGCAGCAGGAGGAATTGCAGGCAACTAATGACGAACTGGAGCAGAAGGCTCGGTTTCTGGCAAAGCAGAAAGCAGAAATTGCTGAAAAAAATCAGCATCTTGAGGCTGCACAGACTGCGGTCAAACAGAAAGCCGAAGCACTGGAATCCGCAAGCAGGTACAAGTCCGAATTCCTCGCCAATATGTCTCATGAATTGCGTACCCCTCTCAACAGTATGCTCATTCTTGCGCGAAGTCTTGCAGACAATGAAAACGGAAATCTTTCGGAAGAAGAGGTTCATGCCGCCAAGATCATTTATAAAGGCGGCAATGATCTGCTGAAGCTGATAAATGAGATTCTTGATCTTTCCAAAATTGAGGCAGGGAAGATGAGTATCAATATTGACACGGTTCCTTTGGCAGGGATTGTTGAGAATATCAGAAACAGTTTTGAAAAGATGATGAGCGAAAAAGGTCTGAAATTGGAATGCTTTTCGGATGACACTCTGCCGAAAACCATACAGACGGATCAGCAGCGATTGGAGCAGATCATCAGGAATTTTATGTCCAACGCGGTCAAGTTCACTGAAAAGGGAACCATCACTTTTTCTATCAGACAGCCTGAAGCTGATCTGTTTCAGGGAACCGCAGGGGCGCAGAATGTCATAGCTTTTTCGGTCAGTGATACGGGTATAGGTATTCCGAAAGACAAGCAATCGGATATTTTTGAGGCATTTCAGCAGGCTAATGGCGGAACTGCCCGTAAATACGGAGGAACAGGACTGGGACTTTCGATTTCCCGTGAATTGGCAAAACTGCTGGGCGGAGAAATTCGCATGAAAAGCGAACCGGGAAAAGGCTCGTCCTTCATCTTATATCTGCCGGCAGAAAGGTGCGAGGTTCGGGTTAAGAGTTCAGGGGAAGAGCATGACGGTTTTTCCTCCTCTGACCCCGAACCTCGAATCCCGAACCCCGAACCCCTTACCCCAAACCCTCTTAAACGTGAGGGAAATTTCCTTATTGTGGAAGATGATGAAACCATGAGGAAAAGCATCAGGCAACTGATTGTCTCCGGCGGGGATGTGAACATTACCGAAGCCGCTACCGGCAAAGAAGCTATTGAGGCATTGGCAGCCGGAAACTTCGACTGCATGGTTCTGGATCTGGGGCTTCCGGATATGACAGGCTTTGCACTGCTTGAGAGATTGGAGCAAAGAAGTATTCCGCCGGTAATTGTCTATACAGCAAGAGAACTCACCCCGGAACAGGAAGTACAACTTCGCAGATATTCGGAGACAATTATCGTCAAAGGACCCAAGTCCGAAGACCGGCTCATGGATGAGATATCGCTGTTTCTGCATAGGAAATCACGCGGAAAGAAAAACCGCAGAATCGTCCCTCCCCGGAATAAAGACAGCATGTTTTCAGATAAGAAAATCCTTCTGGCAGATGATGACATGAGGAATGTTTTTGCTTTATCGAAAATTCTGAGCGAAAGAGGCATGAAGGTGTTTAAAGCCGAAGACGGGCTGAAGGCATTGAGCCTGTTAGACAAAAATCCGGAAACCGATCTCGTGCTTATGGATATTATGATGCCGCTCATGGACGGTTATGAGGCAATGAAAAAAATCAGGGAGCAGGATCGGTTCCGAAAACTTCCTGTGATTGCTCTTACGGCAAAAGCAATGGTGGCAGACAGGGCAAAATGTATAGCCGCAGGAGCCAGCGATTATCTCACAAAACCTGTGGATACGGAACGTCTCCTTTCCATGATGCGCGTGTGGCTCTATCGCTGAAATTCCGCAATGTTTCTAATCTGTCTTATAAGTTCCGGAAAAGTTCCGAATACCGAAGACAGGTTTTCCAGTTCCATAGCCTGCAACTGACGAAGAACAGTTTCGCTCCAGTCGGTAAGGAATTCGCAGTCGAATTTCAGTCCCTGACGGTTCACCTGAGAGGCAAACTCCTCAACATCCTCGAAAATAAGCGTGTCTCTGATGTCTCTCCATTCTGGAATAAATTCATTTTCCATAAGTTGTATGAGTTCGGCAGTCCGTTCCCAAGCTGGGGCTTGGGAACGAGAGGCTTGGGAATGAGAGGCTTGGGAATGAGAGGCATTGATTTCATTGCGTTCCGCTTGGGAACGAGGGAATTGCTCGTTCCCAATCCCCAGCTTTGGAACGACTGTCCGAATCCTGTGAGGCAGAAATTTCTTTATTTCGGAAAACAGTTCGTTCCTGCCCAGCGGTTTTCTGATATATCCGTCAAACAGCGATTTCAATTTTTCTTCGGTATCTTTCATTACAGATGCTGTCACCGCAATCACCGGTATCTGCTTCAATGTCTCTTGTTTTTTGATAAACGCCGTCACCTCATCCCCGCGTCTGCCCGGCATTCTCAGATCCATTAGTATCAGATCGGGTTTTTGCTTTGAGAGTATTTTCATGACTTCATTCCCGTCCGCAGCCTCAATTACAGAAAAAGGGCTATCTTCCAGATATGCCTTTATCAGTTCTCTGGCAGAAATCACATCATCGGCAATCAGAAGGGTTGCGGGTTCGAATTCGGCAAATATCTCATCTGGTTCCGAATAATTTTCAGCAGGGTCTGCTTCTCCGGCAACAGCTACATCATAAAGCGAGACCCGGAATGTGCTTCCCTTTCCGACTTTGCTTTCAACCGATAACTTTCCGTTCATCAGTTCTGCCAGTTTTTCCGATATGGCTAATCCGAGTCCGGTACCGCCGTACTTTGCCTCGGGCTGCCCCTCCTGCTGATGGAATTTTTCAAAAATGAGTTCCAGTTGATCTTCGCGGATCCCGATGCCGGTATCCCTGACCTCAAAGAAGAGATTCACACAGGAGGCAGGCGAAGTCTGCTCAGTCGCAGCCGAAAGTTTCACATATCCCTGATGCGTGAATTTCACGGCATTGCCTACCAGATTGATCAGAATCTGCCGGATTCTCAGTTCATCCAAAAGCAGTTTCCGGGGAACGGTCCCAGCGATCTCCGAGTCAAAAGCAATGTTTTTTTTCTGAGTTTTATGCAGAAAAACTGTCTCTATCTCATATAACAGCGTCCTGATATCAGTTGGTTCGGGTCTTATATCCATTTTGCCTGCCTCAATTTTCGAAAGATCGAGAATATCGTCAATCAGAGACAGAAGAGCTTTTCCGGATGTTCGGATATTAGTCAGCCATTTTCTGTGATCCGTGACCTGAATCCGGTTCAGCAAAATCTCGCTGAATCCCAGAATGGCGTTCATGGGTGTACGGATTTCATGACTCATTTTGGCGAGAAATTCGCTTTTGGCTCTGTTTGCTTTTTCGGCAAGTTCTCTGGCAATTTTCAGTGCCAGAGCCTGCTGCTGCAACTGCCGGTTCTGCTGCTGAATTTTCAGATGTGTTCTGACTCGAGACAGTACTTCTTCCCGCCGAAAAGGTTTGGTCACATAATCCGCGCCGCCCACGGAAAAGCCTTTTACCTTGTCTTCGACACTGGCTAACACAGTGATGAAAATAACAGGAATTTCTTTAGTCTTTTCATTGGCTTTCAGACGCCGGCATATCTCGAATCCGTCCATTTCCGGCATCACTATATCCAAAAGAATCAGATCCGGAGGTGCTGCCGACATTGCCAGTTCAATGGCTTTCATTCCGGTGACCGCTATTTTGATATGATACTCGGATTTCAGAAAATCTGAAAGAATCTGAAGATTTATGGGCATATCGTCCACAATCAGCACGGAATATCCTGTTTTTTCCTCATTGCTCATTTCTCTTCTCCTCAGAAGCCTTGGAACCCGAACACTCCGGACATAACTCATGCGGTTTCTCTCCAGCGTTCCTGCGGACATAGTCGTTTATTTCCATCCATGAGCTTTGTTTTTCAGGGTCCGCATCCGGGAGCCGGATTTTCCTGCAACCGGAACAAAGCGGAAGAACCGCACGCAGCATTTCCGCTTCTTTCAATGCCTGTCTGAGTTCTTTGTTCATCTGTTGCAGACATTCTCTGGATTCTTTCAGTTCCAACTGAGTTTTTATCCGGGCTTTCACCACCGTAGGATGAAATGGTTTTGAGATATAATCGGCAGCCCCGAGTTCCAGTCCCAGCATCTCATCTTCGGCTCTGCCCTTTGCCGTGATGAAAATTACAGGTATGTCTGCTGTTTCGGAGTTGTTTTTAAGAAGACGGCATATTTCGAGTCCATCCATTTCCGGCATGATAATGTCTAACAAAATGATATCGGGCGGATTCGGCGACAATGCGATTTCAATGGTTTTGGCTCCTGTGGTTGCGACTTTGATATGATAGTCGGATTTCAGGAAATCGGAAAGCACCTGAAGATTTATGGGCATATCATCTACAATCAGTATCTTGTATTTTTCAGAATTTCCGCTCATCTTTGTCTCCTGTGTCCAAGGTCACATTCATGTTACGCGCAAGATCGTTGATAACCTTCAGTGCCTTCTCATAGTCGAATCTTTCTATATGCTCCTGAAGCCGCGAGACAGTTTCGCCGTAAACAGAATTTCCGAGATATCGTATCAGTTCTGCCAGCAGTTGCAGCCTTTTCCGGCTCATCGCTCATAACCTGAAGGGATTCTTCGGACCGGGTCTGTCTCAGGATATCCGCTGATTCAAGTACCTGCTGGACAGCTTCTCCGAAATGTCTCATCAATACCTGAAAATTGTCCGAAGCGCAGCATTTCATGGCTCGTTCAAAGGCTTCGGAGACTGACCAGAGTGTTTCCGCGCCGATATTCCCTGCCACGCCTTTCAATGTGTGGATCAGGCGTTCTCCTGCCTTAACATCTCCTTTGTCTAAAATATCGCGCATCCGTTCTTCTGTATCCCCGAATTCTTCTGCAAACTGAAGAAGCAGTTTTCTGAATTTGTTTTTATTTCCCGCGAGATTCCTCAGTCCGATCTGAATATCAATTCCGGGCAGAGTTTCCGGGAAAGGGAAATCATCTTCAGGTTCGGCTATCCGCGGGGACACTGCGGTATTTCTGTTAGCCGGTTTTATCCATTTCAAAAGCGCGGCAAAAAGTTTTTCCGGCTTTATGGGTTTGGGCAGATGATCGTTCATGCCGCTTTCCAGAAATCGTTCCCTATCTCCTGTCAGGGCATGGGCAGTCATGGCGATGATCGGAAGGTCTGCAAACCGAGAATCATTGCGTATCACTCCCGCGGCTCGGATCCCGTCCATTTCAGGCATCTGGACATCCATAAATACGAGATCGAAATTCATTTCCTCTACCATCTGAACGGCTTCTTTGCCGTTATTTGCCACGGTGACAATCAGTCCCGCATTTTCCAGCAGTTCCGCGGCAACCTGCTGATTGATCCTGTTGTCTTCGACTAAAAGAACAGACGCGCCTCTGACTGGTTTCAGCATATCAGGGTCAAAGATGTCCATGCCCGATACTCGTGATTCCCGGCTGATTTCCTGTCCCAGTCCTTCCATTATCGTATCAAACAGCACCGAGGGATTGACGGGTTTTATCAGAAAGGCATCAACCCCCGCGTCCCGCGCCTTGCGTATCACTTCTTCTCTTCCGTAGGCAGTCACCATGAGAATAAACGGTATCCGTGAGAGTCCGGGGTTTTTCTTTTTGATTTTTTCGGTTGTAGTAATACCGTCCATGCCCGGCATTCGCCAGTCCATGAGTATCAGGTCAAAGGGATCGTTTTCTGACCGTTCTAATTCCGAAATTGCTTCCATGCCTGAATCCGCGGTAGTCACCCTGAATGTGAAGGATTCCAGCATTTCTTTTAGAATGCGCTGCGATGTTGCATTGTCATCAGCGACCAGTACGCGTATTCCCCGAAGGTCTGCTTTGGGTATCAGGCGGAGTGCGATGTTTTCTGTTTGACGGCTGAATACCGCGGTGAATGAAAAGATGCTTCCTTTGCCCTCTTCGCTGGAAACAGAAACATTGCCGCCCATCATTTCTGCGAGATGCCGGCAGATAGCGAGTCCCAATCCTGTGCCGCCGTATTTGCGGGTGACAGAACCGTCTGCCTGCGTAAAGGACTGAAACAGTCTGCTGATCTGTTCTTCGGTGAGTCCTATGCCGGTATCCTGTACGGAAAATTTCAGCATTACCGTGTCCGGGTTCTGTCCCTGTTCATTCAAAATTTTTTCGGTTTTCACCACCACTTCCCCGCGTTCTGTGAATTTGACCGCGTTGTCTGTCAGATTCAGGAGAATCTGCCCTATCCTCAGCGGATCTCCTATCAGCAGAAAAGGAACATCTTCGGCAGTTTTGAAAATCAGTTCAAGCCCTTTTTCTTCGGCTTTTATGCTCACAAGATTGGAAAGATTTTCCAAAACATCTTCGAGATCAAAGCGTACTGATTCGATATCCAATTTGCCTGCCTCGATTTTGGAAAAATCCAGAATATCGTTTATGATGCCGAGCAGCGAGTATGACGAACTCTGGATTTTGATCAGATAATCGCGCTGTCTCGCGCTCAGTTCGGTCTGCATTGCCAGATAGCTCAGACCGATGACAGCATTGAGCGGGGTACGAATTTCATGGCTCATATTTGCAAGAAATTCGCTTTTGGAGCGGTTTGCCTGTTCAGCCTCATCTTTTGCTTTCTGGAGATCGCTTTGAATTTCACTGAGATGATCGTTTTTTTCTTTCATGTCTTTCTGAAGTCTGCGGAGACAGATATGGGTCCGGATACGTGAAAGCACTTCTTCGGTCTGAAAAGGCTTGGTGATATAATCCACGCCGCCCACGGTAAATGCCTTGACTTTGTCCATCACTTCGTTGAGTGCGCTGACAAAAATAACCGGGATGTCGCGGGTTTTCTCCTCTGATTTCAATTGACGGCAGACTTCGTAGCCGTCTGTTTCAGGCATGAGAATATCCAGCAGAATCAGATCGGGATACGAATTCAGGGCTGATTGCAGAACCATCCGTCCAGACACTATGGCACTGACTTTGTAGCCCTCTTCCCTCAGAATACCGCCTAAAAGACGCAGATTCACGGGATTGTCATCCACAATTAAAATATTCTTATCGTTAGGATGCTGGTCTGTCATAAGCGTTTTCATCTCCTGTATGGCTTATCGTTTCTGACACGGATTCCTTCATGCCTGAAATATATCATAACTGGGAATTCCGTCAATTTAATTTTCAAGTGTCCCTACATCGGAACCTCTGAAAAAAAAGCTTGTTTTATCCTGCGGAATAGGTTAATAATGACGGAATTGATGATTTTTTTAAAAAATTAAGTGCGTTCCGGGCATGGGCCTGGGAGAGGAGATTGAAAATGAGCGTTCTGAGTTTTATTAAAGATGTAGGGGCTTCCGTGTTCGGAGGTCCCAATGAAGCCGCGGCTGCTGAAAAGCTGCTGAAAGATGAGCTTGGCGATAAGATAAAGAATCTGAAAGCAACGGTATCAGGCGGACAGGTGACATTAAACGGAAACTGCGATTCTCTTGCCACCAAAGAAAAAGCCATGCTGCTTACCGGCAATGTCAAGGGAGTCGAAAAAGTTGACGGGACAAACCTTCAGTTTCCGGCAGCAGCTTCTGCCGGTTCAGCCGGGCTGCGGGAAAACGAAGAGAGCGGGTTTTATGAAATCAAAAAGGGCGATACGCTTTCCCATATCGCCAAGCAGTTTTACGGCGATGCCGGCAAATATCCGCTGATATTCGAGGCAAACCGTGAAGTGATCAAAAATGCGGATAAAATTTATCCGGGACAGAAAATCCGGATTCCGAAACTGGAGAAGTGAGAAGTGAGAAGTGAGAATTGAAAAAATACTTCTCACTTCTCACTTCTCAATTCTCACTTTCATACAAAACACCGTCACCCCGATCATCATCATCACCGCTCCTAATGAAAATGCCTGACGAAGCTGTAAAAATTCCATCATCAGACCCGCAATGAGCGATCCGGCCATCATACCGATGCTGTGGGACATGGTCATCAATCCCATGACAGAACCCATTGCCCCGATTTTGTTCCCTTTCTGAACAGCAATTGCTGCGTGCGGCGCCATGGACATGCCCCCGCCGATCCCGAACATCAGGCTGGAAAAAGACAGATCGCGGAATCCTGTTGCCCATTCAAAAGAAAACATTGCATAAACGACAATTATCCCACCGGCGATAATCATGGCTTTTTTACTGATTCTGTCTGCTATAAATCCCATCGGCGCCTGCAAGGCTCCGCTGACAAAGATTCCGAGCATTACCAGCGTGCCGACAGATGAACCGGACAAAGCAAATTCCGTATCTGCAAAAATCGGCAGAAAACTCCAGATCATTCCGATACAGGCTGTATAAGCCAATCTGAAAACAAAAAGCCCCGCAATATCCCTGTCTGTCATAAGAAAATTCCATCCTGCCGGGGCTTTTTTCCGACAGTCAAGCTTTTCCTTATTTACCGGGGGAAGCAGACACAGGTTCAGAAAAAAACTTGTAAATGACAGTATTCCCATACAAAGAAATGAAAACCTGAGTCCGAAATGATCGTTGATAACACCGCCGAGTACAGGACCCAGACTCAGCCCTATAAATACGGACATATTGAATATCCCCATGATAAAGCCTTCCTTTTTCACGGGGGTCATATCTCCTATATATGCCTGAACCACAGGCATAATCATAGCCGATGCAATTCCCTGAAAAAAGCGTATGGCAATGAGGAGTCCGATACGGTCTGCAAACATGAAAGCGAATGAAATCAATGTGTAAGCCAAAAGCCCTATGACGATGAAGGGTTTCCTTCCTTTTTTATCCGAGGCTCTGCCGAAATAGGGCAGAAAAATGGTTCTCGAAATGGAAAATACTCCGAATATCAGGCTGATATACAGCCCTCCCGCGCCTAACCTGTGTGCGTATATCGGCAGCAAGGGAACGACAATGCCGACCCCTGTCAGCACGGTAAACATGGAAAGAAAAAGTGTGGCAAAAATTTTTTTATCCGATTTATTCATCAAATTTCCCTGAAAAAGAATTGATTTTATATCACCGCGGACCGGCGATAACAAGTATTTTTAATTTTCCGCTCCCCGGAATTCCCTTACCTGAAACTTATCCGATTTGACAATTGTCAGAAATATGCTATTCTTACTCCCTAAGTTTCGGAAACTCAGGAACTCTTCGTAAATACTATATATATCATCTTTTCAGGAAAGGAGTGACAGATGGCAGCACGTCAGAATTGCTGGGAAAGTCTTAAATGCGGAAAAGAAAAGGAATGTCCCGCTTACCCTAACTTCGGCAAAACCTGTTTCAGTGTGAAAGGGACGCTGTGTAACGGAAGAAAACAGGGGGGCTATCTGGAAAAAGCCAACGAATGCAGGGACAGATGTTCTTTTTATAAAGAGATGTTCGGAGGCAAGTAAAGGGTATTATTCGGAAATAAAAAATCTCAGCCTGTCATTCCGGAGAACATCGGAAAATAAAACTTTTTCGATATTGACCCGGAATGACAAATTTTTCCATCGGGTTACGAGTATGTTCAAAATCCGTGCGGAAGAGAATCTCCGTGTTGTAAAAAAATCAGAAATTTTTGTCCGATGTTTGCAATAAAAACAAATTGTTGCAAAAAAATATCCGATGAAGTGCGGTTTTTGAAAAAAAACTTGACAATGATAAAAAATTATCAGATAAATGCCGCCTTAATAAATAAGGAACAATTCGTATTATTAAAAAGGAGAAAAGACAAATGAAAAGAATGCTGGCATTAATTCTGGTATGTGTTTTTGTATTGTCCTTTTCGGGACTGACAACGGCTGGAGATAAACCTGCGGAAGCCAAACCGGCTGCAACTCCGGCAGCAGATAAACCGGCTGAAGCCAAACCGGCTGCAACCCCGGCAGCGGCTGCCAGTCCTGATGATATGAAATGGATAGCCCAGTGCATCATGGACAATAAGGATGAGGGGCAGCCCATGGAAGTGGTGCAGAAATACTGTGAGTGCATGAACTCCAAAATGGACGATAATGAAAATCTGTCCGTCACGGAGTGGGAAAAGAAACATCCTCAGGAAGAAAAAGAGTGCAACGAAAAGTCCGGCTGGAAATAAGCTGAATAAAATCAGCGAGATAAGATAATCGCTGTGTTTGTTGTGTCCGAAATCGGATAATGCAGTCGGGTGGAGTTTTCCGATTTTTTCATAGTAAAAAAGTCAGAAAAACTCCACCCAGTTAATGCAAAAAACCGCTTCGCTCTATTTTTGCACTCCGGATTTATGTTCAATTCAATCCCCTTTGTTCAATCCCTGTATTTTTCCCAATCTGCGCCCGCGGTTCCGCGTGGAATCAAAAAAGCCTTTGATTTCCGATTTCAACGCCGACCCTGAAAAAATATAAAAATTCTTAATTATAATAACATATTACACATCAGCTTGAAAATTTCTTGCCTTTAAGCCCGATTTCTGATATGTTTTTTCTGTTCATATCAGGAACAATAATCTTTAATTTTCTAAAAAAGGAGATACAGAGTGAAAAGCAAAATCATTCTGCTGGTAATTATCGGAATGGCTGCCGCGGTCATATCTGTCGCGCAGGAGCAGAACAAAGGCGCGGATAAAATGGAGCTTTTCGGCGGTGAGAAGGGAAATGTTCCCTTTCCCCATCATAAGCATCAGGAAGTCTTGAAAGACTGCAATATCTGCCACGCGGATTTTCCGCAGAAAAGCAGATTATGAACAAACATTGTACCGCGTGTCATAAAGATAAACAGAAAGCCGGGGAAAAGACCGGTCCTCTGACTTGCAGTCAGTGTCATCATAAAAAATAAGGAATCAAGTGCGTTCCCAAGCAGGGGCTTGGGAACGAGGGGAAAAAATAAGGAATTTTCATCATGATGGTACTCGGATTGCAGGGCAGTCCACGCAAAAAAGGAAATTCAGATTTCCTGCTGTCTCTTTTTATGGATCAGGCTCGGCTTATGGGAGCGCAGACGATTGTTATTGAGACAGATAAAAAGCATATCGTGCCGTGCAAGGAAT
>JFJP01042279.1_pt1 | contig 16369 bp, 19 predicted proteins | sample 431651 | NCBI WGS metagenome assembly JFJP01 (sample SAMN02602958, study PRJNA72255) | Microbial mat metagenome, whole genome shotgun sequencing project. | biome: fresh water; feature: sink hole; material: water; isolation source: purple microbial (photo- and chemosynthetic) mats found in... | reverse complement strand
TGATCAAACCGCTGTTTAATCAGATCGCGGCGAACGGGCAGGTCAAGCAGGGCCGGTTGGTGAGTATCAATCATCGGGAAGTCCATGAATCCTCCAAAAAAAGCGGCGACCATCGCTGACCGCCGAAACCAAGCTAACTGGAGGCACTTTGCGATGCCGAAGCTACTTTACCACGGCCCATAGTAGAACGCAATAAATTTTGTGGTATTTAAAAAGACAAGGTGCTAAGATCATGAAATCAAAAAACCAAGTTGAGGGTATTGATGTGAAAGAAGACGTTATCCCAGTAGTCAGCGGTGCAGACCTGGGTGACTACTTTCGCGGGTTACGCGAGAAAATCGGCCTATCGCAATCTGATGTTGCCGACACAATTGGCCGGGACGTGATCTCGCAGCAACTCATCTCCAAGCTGGAAAAGCTGGGGGTTAGGAGCGGAACCCGGTGGAGCAAAATATCGATCCTGCTGGACTTCTACTCCAAGCGGGGTGCAAAGTCGCTTTTTGCAATGGTCTACCAAAACGGGCAGTTCATCACCTCGGTAGCGAGAGTCTACCCTAACGATGAAAGTCAAGAAAAAACCAGGCTCAAAAAGAAGCTGGAAGAATTTCTAAATCAACTCGATGGTTAGCCTCCGTTGATCCCGCCGTGGCGGGATTTGTTGAAATTTACCATGCAACGTGGTAAATTAGCCCTTCAACTCAGGAGGGGCCATGTCAAAAGCCATCCAGTATGTCCATATTGCCGACAGAAACGGCTTCACGCTGTATCACTCCAACCACGAAGTGATCCTAAAGCCGTTTGACCCGTCTCGTTGCCCGATCAATCCCTTGCCAATGGCAACCAAAATCTACCCGCGCAAAAAAATGTCGCAAAACGCCATCGAGCATATCGTCGGGGTCGTTTCTGTGCTGACCATCATGCTGCTTGTGTCGCTGACATGGTAGGTCGAGTGGGGCCGGGATACCCCATAGAAGGGTCTATCGCTCACAGAATCATTGCGTTAGTCAATAGTTCTGGCCCTTTGACTATCGATGAGATCGGGAAACGGCTGATTCTTCTCAAATCCAAGGTAATCAAGCCCATTAGTCTGCTTGTTTTAGGGGAATGGCTGATTCCCGAAGAAGCCGATCCGGTGACTTATCGGGTGACTGAAAAATCTGTCGATCTATTAAGTCGTCCAAAAGACGTATGGAATGACAAAGAACACCAGCAATGGATGGCGCATTACCGAGAGAAGGCGATTGAACGCACTCGCCGAAATTTTTTAAACAGGGGGTAACTGTGGGATTTGCTAATTTGTTTTCGCCAAAGCAGTTGTTGAATCATTTCTCAGGATCGTCGGCAGGCTGGGAGTCAGTGCGTGATCATGTTCACGACATTGAGCTTGACCAGGAGCGGTTGGCGGAGGAATTGCTGGCAGACCGGGATCAATACCCGGTGATGCTGGCGGAACTGGACAACCAGGCGTTATTGAGTTTGCTGGGTGGCGCTCTGTACGATTTGCGTTCCGCTCAAAACACGGTGTCGTTGCCACTCTTAGTGGGCCAGATGGAGAATGCACTCCGTAAAATGGCTGAAAATCATGCGCTTGGTTTACTAGAGGATGCCTATCATGGGTGATGATCTCGATCTTGACCAGATTTTCGAGAAAGCCAATCGTCGCAACCAAAACGACGACCCGTCTCCGCCGCAAGACCCGGATTATCTGATTAGCCAGTGTATTGAGTTTTTAAAGGGCAGTCATTTCAATGTCGGTGATCTGGTCTGCTGGAAGCCGGGAATGCGCAACCGGTCAACGCCGATCTATGGCGATCCGTGTATCGTGGTTCGTAAATTCCCGGAAAGGACGAACACGATTTGCGGCCCCAGTGGAGAGGCGATTTTCCATGATACCGTCTCTATTGAAGTTGGAATCGCGGACGAAGACGGCGACTTTTTAACCTACCTGCTCGACAAAGATCGCATGATGCTTTGGAGTACCAATGGGGATTGAAGCCGAAATCGGGATGTTTGAAATGCCGGGCAATGAGTATTTCGCGCTACCGCATCTCAGCCAGTCGTTCCTCAAACAGTATTTACGCAGCCCGTTCCATGCCAAGAATCCCCGGCATCGGGAATCTACGGCGGCCTTGGAGTTTGGCACTCAATTCCATGAGTTATTGATGGAGCCGGATGTGTTCGCTGGACGCTATGTTGAAGACCCGGTTTATCAGCATGACGGGCGTACCAAAGAAGGCAAGGCGGAGCGATTGGCGGCGGAACAGGTCAGACAAGGCCGCACCGGGATTAGTCCGACAAACTGGCAACTACTGCACAATATGCTGGAAGCGTCGATTAATGACTCGGTGACTCGCCAGCTTTTCGCAGCGGGCAAGGCCGAGCAAGTGCTGTTGTGGCAGGACGAGCTTGGCGTTCCCTGCAAGGCCCGGATTGACTGGCTACCCGATGCCATTCCTGGTTGTATTGTGGACGTAAAAACCACGACGGATAGTAACCCGACCTATCTACAAACCAGCATCTTGAAGTGGGGATACCACATTCAGGAGGCGTTCTACCGGCGCGGTTGGCGGCATGTCTTTGGAAATACACCGGATTTCATCTTCTCGTTCCATGAAAAACCGGTAGCGGTTGAAGACTTGCCTTTACCACCGGTTGTAGTAGAATTAGACCCGCAGTTTCGATTGGCTGGCGAAGCTACGGTCGAGAAGCTGCTTAAACAGCATATCCAGTGCGTTGCTGATAACCACTGGCCTGCGTACACCCAGGGGCTGATTACCTTGTCCCCGCCGAATTGGTTTAAGGCATAACGTGAACACACTGTCACTTTTTTCCGGGATTGGCGGGCTTGATCTGGCCGCTGAACGCTGCGGATTTAAAGTGACAGCCATGTGCGAAATCAAGCCTTTTTGCCGGGAAGTTTTGAAAAAACGGTTTCCTGACGCCGAGGTTTATTCCGATGTGCGAACACTCGATGCAGTTGGACTTGTTCGGAAGCACGGGCGGTTTGATGCCATTATTGGCGGATTCCCCTGTCAGGACATTACCAGCGCATGGGACGGTCCCGGTCTTGACGGAAACCGAAGCGGATTATGGTTTGAATACCTGCGACTCATTGCCGGACTCAAGCCGCGATATGTCGTTATTGAAAACGTCGCCAATCTCCGAAAACGAGGACTCGGACTGGTTCTTAAAGGACTTGCCAGTGTCGGGTACGATGCGACGTGGCAAACCTTATCCGCTGCTGATGTCGGCGCTCCCCATGAACGAAGCCGATTATTCATCGTTGCATGGCGTGATTGGGAGCCAGTGGTATTTGCTGGCGACTGCACTACGGAAGACGATGAGACCTTTGTCTGCCCAAACTGCGGAGATGATTATTCAGAGTGCAATTGCCTTGGGCCACATTCAGCAGAAGACGCTGGATACCAACTGGCAGAAGAAAATTGGGGCGTTGTTGCCTACCCCGACCTGTCAGGACGCCAAGAACAATGCGGGACCATCACAGTTTCAGCGCAACACCTTGCCAATGAATGCACTGATTGGTGGGGCGTTGAACCCGGACTGGATCGAGTGGGTACAGGGATTCCCCATCGGGTGGACCGACTGTATGCGCTCGGTAATTCGGTAGTTCAATTTCAAGCTATGCCACTGTTCGTGGCAATTAAGGAAGTTTATGACCACCACTTCTCTTGACACCCTCCGCGCCGCGACTCCCGCAGTTGCGGCTCCTACCAACTTCCCTGGCATGTTGAAAGCCTATCAGGCGGAAATTGCCCGTGCCTTGCCCCGCCATTTGAACCCGGATCGGCTCTGTCGGATTGCTCTGACGGAGTTCCGCAAGAATCCCAATCTGGCGAGTTGCGATCCGAAATCGGTGTTCGCAGCGGTCATCATGTCCTCGCAGTTGGGCCTTGAACCTGGCGTCATGGGCCAGTCTTACCTGATCCCGTACAAAAATGAATGCACCTTCGTCCCCGGCTGGAAAGGTCTGGTGGACTTGGTAATGCGTACTGGGCGGGCTACGGTCTGGACGGGCGCGGTGTTTCGTGGTGACGAGTTTAGCTATTCACTCGGTACCAGTCCGAAAATTGACCATGAACCATCGGGCGAGTCCGATCCAAACCTGATGACCCATGTCTACGCGGTAGGTCGGGTTAATGGTTGTGAATGGCCGATTATCGACGTATGGAAAGTCGAAAAGGTCAAGGCGCACCGCGATAAGTACAACAAGGTTGGAACCCGTCATTACAGCTATCGACATTGGGAAATGTACGCCCGCAAGGTGGTGTTGTTGCAGGTTTTGAAATACATGCCTGCCAGCGCGGAATTGTCGCGGGCCTTGGATTTGGAATACGCATCGAATAACGGCGGTCAGCAGTTGGATGTTAAGGACGTGATCGAAGGAACCTGGGCCGCTGCGCCGGAAGAAGAATTGAGCGTTGCCGTAGAAGTCGAACCCGCCGCTTAACCTGTATCCCCGGTGAAAGCCGGGGTTAGGAAAACTGATGAATCTCAAAGAAGAAATTAAGAACCACTTACGTCTGGCAGGCGACGGATTGTTGATCGCAGAGCTTAAAGCGGCGACCCGTCAACTGGGCGGAGTCATTATGAATCAATTGGGTGAAATGGGTGGAGAAGTAGAGCAAGGCGTTGATGGCCGCTGGTATTTGACTGAAAAATCAGAACCGGCCTCCGTGGAAATAGCTCCTGTTGAAGTTCAAGCTGTAGTTGAAGTTATCGCCGATCCAATTGAAGCTACGGCTGTTTTGGAGTCTAATACGACTGAAATTAAAAGCGATGAATTGTTCCCGTGGTTTACGGGGTTAAAGGCAAAAAACGCTTATCATAAAAAGGCGCTTAACAAGCCCACTCGACTGGAACGGTTTCGGCTGTTTTTACATGGCGAACAAACGCTAGGAAATGGCCCGTTCACTCCAGAAGAACTGACTTTACTCGGCATTAAATGGAATAATGGGCAAAGGCTGTCCCGCGATACGCAAAGAGCTATTGTTGCCATGATTAAATCGGGCGGCGACGACCTGTTATTGCTTTCCGCTATGGTGTGCGGTTATGAATCTTTCGTTTCTGCACCAGAATCTAATGATGGAGACATGACCTATGATCCTCTTGATGATCTTAACCGTGATCTTAACGAGCTTCGCGTTAGAGTGGCTGAATTAAGCCATATTCCAGAGGCTAAGACTTGGGCGGCACTGTGCGTTGGTTTGCACGATGTGTTCAATGACTTAAATACGCCTTTGAATATGATCCAAATCAACCTGATGCGAATGGCTGATTTCTTCTCAAGCAGGGTTCCCCTTGAACAGCGATAAGCGCGACGACCGGTTTTACGTCAGGATCGCCGTAGACTTTTTACGGCATCATCCTGAAAAGCTAGAGCAAACCATCAGCGATGCCTTCCAAATTGGCTATCAATCTGGCCTATGGGACGCTCTGGATTCGATCAAAAAACTTCCGGGCTATGAGGATGATGACCTTGCGTAAATTAGCCACTGTTGCTGTTGTGGATAACGTGAAAACTCACCCGAACGCCGATAGCTTGGACCTGCTGACCATTCGCGGCTGGCAGGTGGTCGCCAAGCGGGACGAGTTTAAAGCTGGCGATCCGTGTGTCTATATCGAGATCGATTCTATCTTGCCGGAACGTGAAGAATTTGAGTTCCTTCGCAAAAGCAAGTTTCGGATTAAAACGATCCGGTTGCGCGGCGAACTGAGTCAGGGCATCGTTTTCCCGTTGTCGATTGTTCCTGAAATCCGTTCTAACGAAGCCCTGCTTAACGGCGATGATCTGACAGACGCATTGGGAGTTACCTTGTACTCCCCGCCCGTTCCTGCTTTTTTGTCTGGCGATGCTAAAGGGGTTTTCCCGTCCTTCATCCCTAAGACTGATGCAGAGCGTATTCAAAACAATAAGTGGTTGCTTGATCCGGCGTCAGTTACGGTTGACGACGCTCCGTATTGGGTCGCCACTGAAAAACTGGACGGAAGCAGTGTCAGCTACTTCCTAAAAGACGGCGTTTTCGGAGTTTGCTCGCGCAATTTGGAACTCAAGGACACCGAAAATAACGCTTATTGGATTGCGGCAAGAAAGTATGATCTTGAAGAAAAGCTAAGAACAGTGGGCCGCAACATTGCCCTGCAAGGTGAATTGATTGGGCCAAAAATCCAAGGTAATCCCTATAAAAGAATGGACTTAGAGGTCTATTTTTTTGATGTCTACGACATCGATAAGGGCTGTTATTTTGATTACCCTGATCAATACCAAACGATCTTGTCGCTGAAATTAAATAATGTCCCGATAGTCAGGGTCATTCCCAGCGAAGACCTCCGCTGCTTGTCAGTAGACAAGCTGTTGATTATCGCGGAAGGCATTAGTGAATTATGGCGTTGTGAACGCGAGGGTTTGGTTTGGAAGCCAGCAAGGGAAATGACTAACCCGCGCATAGGACGGGTCATGTTCAAGGCAATTTCCAACCGCTTCCTGCTTGGCGAATAACCTACCACTTTTTATAGTTGGAGAAACTTTTGAAGATCGAAACCACCTGTAAGGAATTACTAGCCCCAGTGCAGTCGGTACTGCGGGCTGTGGCTCGTAAAAACAGCCTGCCCATTCTGGCCTGTCTGTTAGTGGATTGCACTGATGAATCAACCAGAATCACCGCAACCGATCTGAAAATTACCTTAACCACTTTGACACCGCTAGTTGCCAAGGAACCTGGGTGCTATGCGATTCCAGCTTATCGGTTGCGGGATATTCTGCATTCTCTCCCTGATACAGCCACGGTTGTTTTGACGGTTGAAGAAAGCAAAGAGAGTGACTCAGATCGCCCTGGTGGGCGAGCCACCTTGCGTTGTGGCCGCAGTCGGTTTGTATTGAGCGCCATGTCCGGGCTTGACTTCCCGGTTCTGCCTGAACGCCTGGATGTTGGAAAACTGGTAGTCACCCAGCAGGCGCTTAAAACGGCTATGGATCGAACTGCTTATGCGATGGCTAAGGACGACGTGCGGTATTACCTGAATGGAGTCATGCTGGAATCCAAGGATGGGGTATTCAACCTGGTTGCTACGGACGGGCATCGTTTGGCGGCGAATAGTCTGATCGTAGAGTCCAGTGAAAATTTCAATGAGAACCGGGAACTGATTATTCCTGGTGAAGCGGTTGAAGTTATCCGCAAGCTGATTACGGATTCTGAACAGACGATTAGCCTGTTGGTTTCCGATAAGTCGCTCATGATTGAAATAGGGCAAACCCGACTGACAACCACATTGGTCGATGGCAGATTCCCTGATTATCAGCGGGTTATCCCGAAAAATTCTGACAAAATCATCATTTCGGATCGGGAGTTGCTGCGCGGAATGTTGAACCGCACCAAGCTCTTGCTGACGGATAGTTCAAAAGGGGTTTCGCTGTCTTTTGAACCGTGGTTGATTAAGGCGTCATCGAGTAACTCTGACCAAGATCATGCCGAGGATGAAATTGACGTTAATTACACCGGAGATCCGCTAACGATTGGCTTTAACGCGGGTTATTTTCTCGGTGCATTGGATAGTGTGGATGGAACTCTGGTTAAGCTATCCCTGACCGATGATAAGTCCAGTCTGTTGTTAGAAAACGCCGAAGGTTCTTCTGGATACCACGTCATTATGCCAATGAGGATTTAGCATGGCCTATCCAAATCCGATGGTATATGCAGTTTTAAAGCGGTTTGTTGATGATGTTAATGATGCGGCTGGCGATCAGGCTTATTCGGACACAGCAGTCAATACACTCAAGTTGATCGGCAATCAGTGCGATAACATCGCTGATATTGTCGAATCTGCGGAAAGGTTTATGACCGGGGAGTATTCAGAGATGACCTTTTTAAAGGCTATTTCTGATTCAATCAATTCAATCACCAAGAAGGTAGTTAAACATGGGTAATATCGAAGATCAGATTAAGCGTGATGCGTCGCTGTTGGAGCCGAGTGTTTTTAGCAGTCAGATCATCAATGGCGTTGAACATCCAGTTCCCTATAAGCCGGGAATTTCTGAGGATGAAGTCAACCGGTACGCGGCAGAAAACGCTTATTAAGTTGATTTTAACTACCTTCCGTGGTAAATTCTCTTTTAATTTCCACGGGGGGTGGTGAAAATGACCTACGCAACCGATATAAGCAGTCTGACTGATAAAATCAGTCAGCTTGAATCTGAATTATCGAAAAGTACGCAAATTATTACCGATCTTGAAGACGAAGTTTATGCGCTGAAAGGTGCGATCAATAGCTTGATTATAGACAACAACCTGTTGTTACTCTCAAAGTTGAGCAGCCCCAATGGATAACAAGATCGCGCCCTATAGTTTTACCGTGAAAAAAGAATGCAAGGATTTTGTGTATCAGGTAACTCATTACCCATCGCCGGTAATTATGGCCGGTGGGTATGCCCGCAGCCAGCGGGATGCTGAAAAGCAGGCCCGTTTGGCGATTGCTGAAATCAAAACCGAGGTTTTAAATGAAAACAATCGTGGTTGAAGTGGCCCGCGAGCAGGCAGTTGAAGCCTATTTCTCGGTGCCTGACCATTGGGATATTAACCGCATTCGCCGGGAAGTGACCCGGAAGCCGGTGGTTCTGGAAGAGGCAGTTAAAAAGCTGGACGAGTTCGATTGGAAGAATGACTATCCGCATTATCATATCAACTCAATTTCGATGAAACCGGTTGACGAACCGCCGGATTTGATAGGATAAAAAATGAATAACATCTTGTTTGGCGATTGTCGAGAAGTTCTGAAAACACTGCCTGATAATAGCGTTCAGTGCTGCGTAACAAGTCCTCCTTATTTTGGACTGCGTTCCTATTCGGTTGGCTCTGAACGAGGTGAATTAGGCCAAGAAAAAACTCCAGACGAATTTGTTGCTAATCTGGTGACTGTGTTTCGGGAAGTTAAAAGAGTTTTGCGGAATGATGGTGTTGTTTGGCTTAATCTTGGGGATTCTTTTGCTAGTGCAGGCGATAAAAATGCAGGAATTAAACCAAAAGACCTTTATGGAATCCCGTGGATGACGGCATTCGCTCTACGTTCCTATGGGTGGTATCTTCGATCCGACATAATATGGGACAAATCGAATCCAATGCCGGAGAGTGTTACCGACCGTTGTACAAAATCACATGAGTATATTTTCATGCTGACTAAATCGGCGCGGTATTTTTACGATAACGAGGCGGTGAAGGAAAAGTCAACAGGTCGTGAAAGTTGGTTTGGTGATTGCGGATATAGCGATAAATCAGGTCGCAATGATGGCAGCGGCAAAGAACCAAAACAAGGAACTGGCACCCGCAACCGCCGCTCGGTCTGGACAGTCAACTCACAACCTTTTTCCGGCGCACACTTCGCCGTATTCCCACAGAAGCTCATTGAACCCTGCATCATGGCGGGAACCAGTGAATACGGCTGTTGTTCCGCGTGTGGCGCACCATATGTGCGGAAAACCGAGAAAGGCTTAACGGCCCACGATGGTAAAACTGAGTGCCGCTATGAGAAGGGTAGTACCGCGAATCGTCTAGCGTTACTACGGCAAGCAGCACGGGAACGTGGGGGAGAATACTCCAATCAAACAAAAATGATCGGTTGGGAGCCAACCTGTTCTTGCAACGCCGACATTGTGCCGTGTGTAGTGCTTGATCCGTTCTTTGGTTCAGGAACGACTGGACAGGTCGCGCAACGACTGGGGCGGAACTGGATCGGGATTGAATTGAACCCTGACTATGCCCCGCTGCAAAGACAACGGACAGCACAAAGTTCTTTGATGTTGACGTGTTGACAAATCGGGTTCGGGTTGGTATCGTTTTCTTCGGAGCCTGATAACCTCCTAGTTGGCGGAAACCCGCCCCGACAGCAGCGGTTTTTTTGTGCCTACCGATCATTGGTCGGGAGGGCTGGGGAATATCACGAATACCCAGCGCCGTTCCAACTACGGTTATCAGCCTCCCGGCCACCCTTCTGTCAAGGGTTTCTGATAGTTAGTTGGAGTGTTCCATGAGTCTTGTTCCTTTCTCGTTTGAATCCCGCGAAGTTCGAGCCGTCATTATTGATGGCAAGCCGATGTTCAGTTCCCGCGATGTAGCCTTGGCGCTTGGGTATGCCAATCCTGCCGAAGCCTACAAAACACACTGTAAGTCATTGAAAAAACTTAGCTATAGTGAATTGCTAGAGCTGAAATGGGTTAATCCAAACCCGCAGGGCGAATACGTCATGCCCGAATCTGACGCTTACCGCCTGATTGTCAGAAGCGAAAAGCCGGAAGCTGAACGGTTTGAAGTGTGGCTTTTTGAAGAAGTCATCCCCTCGATCCGCAAAACCGGTTCCTATGCCTTACCCACCAAGCCCGTCACCGAACCCGTCCCGGTTGAACCGCTGTCCACTGATCCCGTCATTCTCCAGTGCCAGCGAGCCGTCGCCACCGCAAAGTGCTGGCTGGAGATGGGAAAGCTGTTCGGAACCGACGAACCAATGTCCCGTGCAGTCGCGGCGAACCAGACCAAGCTGGCAGTCGGTATCGACTTTTCGCCGTTGCTACCACGAAATGGAGTTGAAGACGCGGAGCCACCGGTCAACGCCACCACGTTAGGCGCAAAGATCGGGGTATCAGCGCGGAAAATGAACTTGCTGCTAGAACAGACGGGGATGCAGACGAACGACAAAAATCAGGGGTGGGTACCGACCGAGAAGGGAAAAGAATTTTGCACGGTCAACCCGTTCCAGTCACCTAGCAGCGCACATACCGGATACCAAGTTCTGTGGTATCCAAAGGTACTGGAACAGGTCAAGCCGGTTTTGGAGTTGGTGAAATCGGTTTAAAGTAGCGACAGCCCCGTAAGGGGCTTTTTTAATATCCGCTTTACAATTATTTATTAAAAGCTTACAATTATCTGCGTTTAACTTTACATGTTATTGGAAATGAACGAAAAAACACAACAAATTATTTTGGAAATGATCACACAAAGTGATCTTAATGTAGCGGTGCGGATCGCTGAAAAAGCGGGGGTATCCAGGCAAACCGCAAGCAAGTGGCTTCAAGACGCTCAAAAAAGCGGACTCATTGAATCCGCTGGCTCAGGGCGGGGCATACGCTACCGTCTAGCCACTTTAATAAACATTGAAAAAACCTACTCTATAGACGGTCTTCCTGTGTTTGGCGAAGATCATATATGGCGTCAGTTTATTTTCCCAACAGTTGACGACCTAGCAAACAATGTCCTGGGTCTCTGGCAATACGGTACAATGGAAATGATCAATAACGCCATTGACCATTCTAACGGAACGGAAATAACGGTAGGAGTTCAACGAAATGCGGTTTACACCACGGTTTATGTAGCGGATAACGGAGAAGGGATTTTTCTGAAACTACAACGTGAATTTAACCTATATGATCCGCGAGAATCTATTTTGGAACTCGCCAAGGGGAAGCTAACCACTGACCCAAAAAACCATAGCGGTGAGGGTATTTTTTTCACGTCAAAAAGCATGGATTCTTTTGCTATTAGTTCTGGCGACTTATTGTTTCAACACGATGCGAATAGCTTGGATATTTTAATGGAGAAATCATATAGCAGTAGTGGGACTTTAGTGATGATGCGCCTTGCTAATCATAGCCAACGACTGCTAAATGATGTTTACAACCAATTTGCATCATCGGATGCGTTCGATTTTGATAGCACTATCATTCCGGTCAGGTTGGCTAAATACGAAAACGAGGGGTTAGTTTCTCGTTCTCAAGCCAAGCGGCTAACATTACGGTTTGAAAGTTTCAAATTTATTATCCTCGACTTTTCCGGCTTGACTGAAATAGGTCAAGGCTTCGCCGATCAGGTTTTTCGGGTCTTTCAAAACGATCACACTGAAATCGTGATGACCGTAATCAATGCCAACGATCATCATTGTACAACGTCGGCGTCAATATCTAATTCAACATTTACCCATTTTGCCTTCAATATCGGATCAGGTTCTTCGCCAACCACAGGGCCACCCACTAAAATAACCTTCTCGCACTGCTTGCCATCGGGATTTACCCCGATAACTTTAACTATCGCAATCGGGGAGTTTTGGGTAAACGGCGCAACCTCGGCCCGCCATGTTAATTTTTCAGATGGTTTCACGTTGTACTCCAGTGGTATAGTGGAAAGCTGACATTAGCCAGCTTTTGTATAGCGAATTAGTATCTGAATACTATTGAATATAGCGTTCCTTGTCAAGCACTTGGCGCATATTCCGACTGGGAACGTACATCCCGCCTTCCGACTTCTGGTTTCTGATTCGCCGCTGTTTGAGCATGTTCTGAATCTGCTGGGGCTTAATCGCAATCAGCGGATTCTTCTGGTTGTACTTGGCGATAGCCTGCTGAAATTCGTTGCGCCCTTCGATGTCGTTATTCTCCGTGGCATAAACGTACCCAGCGATCAAATCCCTAGCCCTCCGTTCCAGTTGGGTTTTTTCCTCAAACAGCATGTCGTTTTGCTGGTAAACATCAAAAATCTGTTTAGGCTGGAACCCGATAGCCTGGGTTATGGCCTGACCGGTTGATAAGTCATCCACCAGCTTATCGCCGCGCCGGGTTTGTACTCCGTTAGTCACAAACCGCCATGACTTCGCCAGATTCGCCAGCGGAGCGGGGAGCAACGCCTCGGCCCCACGGGATTGCAGATCATCATTACCTTGGGCTATCCCGTGCATTAAATCCTTCATCCCTTGCCCGCCCCGGAACGCCAGACCAAAGGCCGGGCCGAGTGCTTGCTGGACATAAGCGTTGACCAGCGCGGTTCCCTCCAAATCACCGGGGACTTTACGCACCCACATTCTGACGAGATCAAGGCTTAACCGCTGCGAAATTGCCGTTCCTGTTGCCGATCCCACCGGGCCGGTCATCACTATTTGACGACCTTGATCACCCAGTGTTTCCGCCAGTCTTTGATTCATCCACAGTTCAAAATCCCACGGATCATCAGGATCGCCGTTCAATGCCTGAATCGCATTGACCATTGTGACCACCATCGTATACATCGGCAGGCCCATAATCCCGCCCAGCAACACGGTATTCATCATCATCCAACCAAACCGCTCCCGCGATTCGGCCCGTTCTGCGGGATCAACACCTTTCCCAAACGGTCTTGACTGGTACATATCGCGGAGCAGCCGCCACGTCATCATCTGCGAGAAGGTTTTGAACAGGGAAATAACCCGCATCCAATCGCCCCGCATCAACCGCGCCCGACTGGCGTTACTGTAATCACCCTGAGTAAAGGACACGGAATTATAGGCATATTCCTGGGCTTGCTGGTGGGCTTGTTCACGGGGCAAGTTTTTCAGCTTGTCGCGCATCAACCGATAAGCGGCCAGTGCGGTAATTTCGCGGTTAGCCACTTCCGAGTGGTGAAACAGGAACGAACCCGCTGCCAAGGCCATACTGGCCCCCCGGCTAAATTTACCCTTGGCGTTATCCTGATTCTGCCAACTATCCTCTCCCAATCCGGCCAGTTGGGTGGTCGCCGAACGGGAAACGCGGCCCGACTTTTCAAGGAACTCCAAGAACCGGGTCATATCTCCATCATACTCTTGGCCCAGCGTCTCCATGATTGCCGCTTCAAGCGGAGTGACTGCCCGATCCACTTCGTAGCCCTCGGCCTCCAGCTTCTTAATCGTCTTCAAATACTCCTGTTCGTTTTTATAGGTCAGGTAGCGAATTTCCATTCTGGCCTGACCGTTAGCGTCTGTAACCTGCCGACTGGCCTTGAGCGCCATTGGCGGATTTAGCGGATTCCAGCCCATTTGGCGAACGCGGTTAATCACGCGACCATAGTCAAGAACCGCCCGTTTGATCTGCTTGAACGCCGACCACCCGTTGAACTTCGCCGCCAAGGCTGGGAAGGTCAGTAGCGGAATCTGCGACAGGTTAATAATAGCGGTAGACGGGTTGGTCAAATACCAGATAAAGCCAAGCGCAGTCATCCGGTTAGCCCAGGTTGAATTGGACGGGTTCATCAACCAGTCATAGGACTGAACCAGTTCATTGAGGATTGCCCCTGCCTTGGCCTGTTCGTTTTCGTGTTCGGACAGTTCGGTGACTTCCTGCTCCATCTGATAAAGCTGTTCACTCAATACGTCAGCATAGCGCAACCGGGCGATCATATTGGCCGATCCGTTCATAAACTGACCGTAGGCACGCAGCGCATCACGGTTATAACCAAAGACGTTGGAGCGTTTGAGCAGGTGTTTCCGCACGGACAAGTCGGGCAGGTTTTCCAGATAGAGAGAATACATCGATTCTTTCAGCGCATCGCGTTCTTTCGGGTTCGCCACTGACTCGTCAATAAACCCGAACATATCGCCGATAAACGTCCCGCTGGGCGCATGGCTAATCCGATCCCTGATAATCTGGTAATCGGTACTGACAGTCCAGCCATCGGCTTTGAGCAATTTCGCGGCTTTCTTCTGGTCGTGAATCGTTTCAAACTTGGTAAACGCGATCTTGCGTTCCATCACCGGAGCGCCGTCCTTGTCCAGTACCGGTTGTCCCTTCTGATCAACCTTAGCTTCCTGCCGTTCAGCAAAAACTTCGTACTTGCCATAACGAGTGAGCGGCGCATAGGGCTTGAGCATTCGGGCTGCTTGTTCATATAAATCGATGCTACTCATCATGTAAGATTGGCGAACCTTGTAAGTGTGGTTCATATCTCTAAACAAGGTTTGCGCGTCAGCCGGTAATTTACGAAGCTCTTGGTGCATCGCGGCCTTTTCTTCGGGAACCCACGACTTTTGGGAGACGCGATCCACCAGCACGTTGATTGCCCGGCGCTGGGTCGATGTAATCAGTTGCACCAACTTTTCGTACTGAGCCGGGTCACGCTGTTGAAACTCAAACAGCCGGGCAGAATGGGATGCTTGCGCCAGAGAGCGACGAGCCTTGAAAATCTTTTTTTGTTCCGGGGTAAATGCCTGGTAGCCCTTTTTCGCAGCGGTCATGGAGACATGTTCGTTTGGCTGGATCGGCGAGTCTACCCTGAACTGTTCGGTTTCCAGTTGGTAATGCGCCCGCCGTACATCGGAGTAGACCCGCTCTACGACTTTCAAATCGGTGGCGCTGGCCGCTTTCAGGGTTTCCAGTGCTTCACGCACTTCCTGAACGGGTTTGCTGTCGGCGGTCATTCCTTTAACCCGCTCCATTGCAGTTCTGACCATCTCAAAACCAGATCGCCCGACCCGTTCCTTCATCGCCGCGTATTTCATGTCATTGACCGCAACGTAGTTGGCAAACACTCGACCAACAATATCGGCCAAAATAGGGGACTGCTTTTCAAGATCTTGGAGCTTTTTGGTCAGAATTTCGTGCCACTTTTGCTTTTCAGCATAAGCCTCGTCGGTTTCGTTGGTGTGCTGTTCTCGCATCGGCTGGGTCGGATCAACCTGCTGGAAAGTAGACCCGTGCAGAATGTAGTCAAAGGCATAGGCCAGCTTGCGATTCTTGCCAGTTTCACGCTGCCATTGTTCGACCAGACCATCATACATATCGCGTTTAATGCGGCTCTTGGCACCGTCCATCAGTGCGGCGGCATTTTCAAAAAATTCAGCAGACGGGAGCAGTTTACGGCCCAATCCAGTAATCGGGCTGCTTGCCATTTCAATCAGTTGCTGACGGGTCAGGAAGCCAAGACCACGGGGGAACTGGTTTCTAATGATGTCCCACAACCGATCCCAAGACCACGGTTCAGAATTTTGGTCGAACAGGCTTTGGCCGATGTCGTCAAAGGTTTTTCTAGCGGTGTCAGGGTTAGTCAGGTCGCGGGGGTTGGATCGGGAATGACGGATATCTGAGTTGGTTTTAGAAAAGGTGCCGACATTACCGTTGGCAGATTTTATTTGGTCGGGAGTTGAATTAAAAGCAACAGGCCATTTAATTCCTTTGCTATCTGTTCTGATAACCCCATCATATCCTTCTTTTTTTAACAGATTAGTAATCCTGTTTATTTCCTTTTCAAAAAGTTCGGTATTTTTTTTCTGAGTTAATTTTGGGTTATTGGTAGAAACCATTCCTGTTTTTTTGGTAAATTCAGACATACCAGATACAAGCAATGGATTTTTTAATGAAATAAACACAGGCATTGCGTATTTACCCCATCGCTGTGCGGTATCTTCACTAGGGGTAAAATAGAAACCTGCACCAAAAAATCCAGGGTCGGTACGCGATCCTATTTTGTTATTATCAAATGAATTAAATTCTGTTTCTGTACCATGATAAACCACCATTGGATCGCCGTTTTCGTCAACGACCTTTGACCCGTCAAACCACTTTTTAAAGTTCTCGGTTTGAACCTGAATC
>JFJP01038656.1_pt1 | contig 16371 bp, 16 predicted proteins | sample 431651 | NCBI WGS metagenome assembly JFJP01 (sample SAMN02602958, study PRJNA72255) | Microbial mat metagenome, whole genome shotgun sequencing project. | biome: fresh water; feature: sink hole; material: water; isolation source: purple microbial (photo- and chemosynthetic) mats found in... | reverse complement strand
AGAAAATTGTTAAGTTTGGAAATAGATTAATATTATCCTGCTTAAATCAGGCGAATCAAACTTCAAACGGTTTTAGTGTTTTATTAATTTTTCCAGTTGATTACTACCTTGTTGTTTTATTTTTGCAAGTTAAAACGCATATTTATTCATCTTTCATGTTTTTTTTGTACTTTTACGTTTCAAAAAAAAATCAAAATTAGAAATTCTTTTCAGAAGTAAAATTCTGAGTTATAATTCATAAAATCCATGAAATCAATTTTTTACACTTCATTATTGCTGTTTAATATTTATATGATTATGGCTGCTCCTAAGGTAAATTATCCGCTATCTCGAAAGGATACCATTGTAGAGACCTATTTTGGAACTCAAGTTCCCGAACCTTATCGATGGCTCGAAGACGATCGTTCGACAGAAACGATGAATTGGGTTGCGACTCAAAATAAGCTCACATACAGCTATTTAGATAAAATTCCATTTCGCGAAGCTTTAAAAAATAGGATTAAAGAAATCTCAAATTATCCAAAATACGGTGCGCCCTTTACAAAAGATGGCAAAAAGTATTTTTTTAAAAATGATGGATTGCAAAATCAAAGTGTTTTGTATGTGGAAGATGCAACTACAAACAAACCGAGAGTGGTGCTCGACCCCAATAAATTATCGACAGATGGCACGGTGGCTTTGAATTCGATTGCTTTTTCGAAAAATGGAAAATTTCTTGCTTATAGTATTGCGCGCAGCGGTTCCGACTGGAACGAAATTTTCGTGATGGATGTGGCAGCAAACAAACTGCTAACTGATGTTGTGAAATGGGTAAAATTTTCGGGCATTGCCTGGCAAGGTGATGGTTTTTATTATAGTGCATACGACGCTCCCGTTGCTGGAAAAGAATTTTCGAATAAAAATGAATTTCACAAAATCTATTTTCATAAATTAGGCGAAAATCAAACGGATGATACCTTGATTTTTGAAAACAAGGATTTTGCACTACGCAATTGTTCTGCTGCAACAAGCGACGACGAAAAATATCTTTTTATTTCCGAAACAGAATCAACTTCGGGTAATTCGCTTTATATGAAAGATTTATCTGCTGTGGATTCGAAGATTATTCCTATTGTAACCAATTTCGAAAACGATTACACGGTTGTAGATTGCATTGATGATAAAATATATGTGCTGACAAATGATAATGCTTCGAACCAAAAATTAATTTGCATTAACCCAGCTCAGCCAACACCAGAAAATTGGAAAACGATTATTCCTGAGAGTGAATTTGTATTAGAACAAATAGAAATAGCGGGTGGTAAATTTTTTGCAAAATACAATGAAAACGCTTCCAATCATGCGTATATTTTCGATTTTACTGGTAAAAAAATTGGGGAGGTGAAATTGCCAACTATGGGAACTATCGCATCTTTTTCGGGAAGTATGAAAGAAAACGAAGCTTATTATTCGTTTGTGTCATTTACTTATCCAACAACAATTTACAAATTGGATATTGCTAAAAACACTTCCACTTTGTATCAAAAAGCAGAAGTTAAATTTACACCAACAGATTTTGTAACCGAACAAAAATTTTATACAAGTAAAGATGGTACCAAAATTCCAATGTTTATTACCTATAAAAAGGGATTGAAACAGGATGGAAAAAATCCGCTTATGCTTTACGGTTACGGTGGATTTAACATTAGTATAAACCCAAGTTTTAATACGGGTCGAATTCCGTTTATCGAAAATGGTGGCATTTATGTGGTTGCCAATATTCGTGGTGGAGGAGAATATGGCGAAAAGTGGCATTTGGCGGGAACAAAAATGCAAAAACAAAATGTGTTCGACGATTTTATTGCCGCTGCCGAATATCTTATTGACAACAAATATACTTCGAAAAAGAAAATAGCCATTAATGGAGGCTCAAACGGTGGTTTGCTTATTGGCGCTTGTCTAACGCAACGCCCCGATTTGTTTGCTGTGGCTGTGCCCGAAGTTGGTGTGCTCGATATGCTTCGTTATCAGAAGTTTACAATAGGATGGGCTTGGGCAACTGACTATGGAACAAGCGAAGAGAGCAAAGAGATGTTTGCGTATTTAAAAGCCTATTCGCCACTTCATAATGTAAAAGTGGGAGTGAAATATCCTGCTACTTTTGTTATGACAGGCGATCATGACGACCGTGTAGTGCCAGCGCATTCGTTTAAATTTGCTGCTACACTCCAAGCTGCCAACAAGGGCAATTATGTGTCGCTTATTCGTGTCGACCAGAAGGCTGGCCACGGAGCCGGAAAGCCAATTGCAAAACTGATTGATGCACAAGGAGATATGTGGGCTTTTGTGATGTGGAATTTGGGGATGAAAATTAAATAGTGTTGTGTTAATTTGATAATGTGTCTGTTTTAAAATTTGAAAATGCTGTTCAGCAATAATTTAAAATTTTTATAATACATCATTTTAAGCTTAACATATCACTAAATTGTTTGGTTTAAAGTGCCAAAATAATTTCTTTGAAACTGAAAAACCTAACAGAGATTTGGATCTTGTTAGGTTTTATTATTTAAGTAAAAATAAAAATTCATTGAAAAAGTACTATATTTGCGCTTGCAATATGCTTTTAATTTCAATGCCAAACTTTTGGCTTCTAAAAATAGAACAATAAATGAATATTCTTCAGGATACCGGCAGCTATGCTTTATTAATGAAACGTGTGCTCGTAGCACCCGACCGTTGGCGAATGTTTTTCCGTCAGTTTCCCAAAGAACTCGAAAAACTTGGTTTGCAAAGTTTGCCAATCGTTATTATTATTTCTGTATTTATTGGTGCCATTATGACTATTCAAACCAAACTCAATACCGAAAATCCCTTATTACCAACCTACAGTACTGGCTTGGTTACGCGCGACACACTTTTATTGGAATTTTCGTCGACCATTTTGTGCTTGATTTTGGCTGGTAAAATTGGCTCGAATATCGCTTCAGAGATTGGAACTATGCGTATTACCGAGCAAATTGATGCCCTCGAAATTATGGGTGTCAATTCGGCAAACTACCTTATTTTACCCAAAATTGCGGCATTTATTTTTATGATGCCTTTTTTGGTGATTTTCAGTATGGCTGTAGGACTTGGCGGGGGATATTTGGTTGGAGTATTTACAGATATAATTACTACAGCCGATTATTTGTTGGGAATTCAATATGCATTTATACCCTATTATGTGTTTTATTCGCTTGTAAAATCAGTCGTTTTTGCGTTTTTAATTTCTTCGGTAGCAGCTTATTATGGCTATTATGCTTACGGAGGTGCACTTGATGTAGGTAAAGCAAGTACTAATGCCGTTGTTAATAGTAGCATTTTAATTCTTTTCTTTAATTTGTTGATTACCAATTTGATGCTAAATCAATAATGTGCCAAAGTACCAATTTCATAAGAACCAATCAACCAATTCACAGATAAACTTATCAATTGATTAACTAAAAAGAAATGATAGAGGTAAAAAATATAGATAAATCGTTTGACGGAAACCATGTATTGAAAAATGTGTCGGCAGTTTTCGATAATGGTAAAACCAATATGATAATTGGCGCCAGCGGTTCAGGAAAAACTGTGTTGATGAAAAGCGTTATTGGTTTGCACCGCATTGATAATGGTCGCATTGAGTACGATGGCCGTAATTTACCCGATATGCGTATGAGCGATGTTCGATTGTTGCGTCGCGAGGTGGGAATGCTATTTCAGGGTTCTGCATTATTCGACTCGCTTTCGGTACTCGAAAACGTGATTTATCCGCTCGAAATGTTTGCTAAAACCACAAAAGAGGAAATGGTTGAACGTGCACGCTTTTGTCTTCAACATGTCGACTTGAAAGAAAAATCATATAACTTAGCTCCTTCAGAAATTAGCGGTGGCATGCAAAAGCGTGTAGCTATTGCTCGTGCTATTGCCTTGCAGCCCAAATACTTGTTTTGCGACGAACCAAACTCCGGTCTCGACCCACAAACTTCGCTAATTATTGACCAATTAATACACGAAATTACCCGTGAATTTGATATTACCACCATTATCAACTCACACGATATGAACTCGGTGATGGAAATTGGCGAAAATATTATTTTTATAAATAAAGGCGAAAAAGCGTGGCAAGGAAGTAAAGAAGATATTTTTCATGTCGACAACGAAGACCTCAATAATTTTGTGTTTGCCTCGGAACTTTACAAAAAAGTAAAAAAGGCAAATTCTTGAAAAATAGCAATTTATCAAATTTATTGAGATTTTTTTGTGAAAAGAAAACCAGCTGAGCTTCAAGTAAATTTGAAGAACAGCCGATAATGTTTAATATGCAACGCAGAAACTTTGCTTTTTTCCAGGTTATAGGCAAATAGCATTTAGTGAGTTTAGTGCACTATTTTATGTTACTTGGAGTTTGGATTTGAGATTATTGCTTTTTACGCCTCGCCTCGTTTTGCTTAAACTCCAAGAATAATTGATGAGTCAATCTGAAATTTTATACTGATATCTCTGGCAATTTTTAATGTTGGTTCACTTTTTCCTGTTAAATAATCACTTATTCGCGATTGACTAACATGTAGCATTTCGGACATTTTTTTCTGTGTAATTCCCAACTCATACATTCTAAGCTTCAAAACGTCAACAAAGCTTGGCATTCCAATTGGATAATGGATTTCTTCATATTCATCAACCAATTCCGATAGCATATCGAGTTCTATCAAATTCTTATCCGTCGATACTGTATTGTCGTTAGTCAAGGTGAGTAACTCCTCAATACGTTGCATAATTGCATTGTATTCAATCTCGCTTTTAATTGTAGCCATATTCAAATTGTGTTTATATTTTTGATTTTATCATATTCATTGTGTGTGCCAACAAACCGAATAAGTACTGTGCTGATTGTAAATCGAATAACAACTATTAATCTAAAATCGTTTCCTTTTATATTGAAAACATAATGCTGATTGCCAATACTATCCGCGCTGTTAAATGTATTTTTAATATCCGAAAAATTAGACCAATTAGCCTTTTTTGTTTCTCTATACCACAATTCAAGCGCTGTTTTTGCCTGTTCGTTTTTCTGATAGTACTTTACAAGTGTACTTTTCGAAATAATTCTCATAGTGAATCAATATTTATGCAAAGATAGATGATAATATTCATAATTCAATATTTATATCTATTTAATCGATAATTTATTGTTTCAAATTATTGTCTAAATTTAATCGGAATTATAACAAATTACTTTTTAAGTTGAATGAGAAAATGCTCGTTATTTTTTTTATAATTAAAAATAGCTGAGTTTCAAGTGGATTTGAAACTCTGCCGGAGATTTTTTTTGAAATGCAATGCATCGACTCACCTTATAAAAAGCATGCGTAACATCCGAAGCCCTGAAGAAAATCCAAGCAAAGACTGTTAAGCTAAATGTAATACTTATTGCAATAAACTCTTTTATTGTTGGTAAGTATTTTCCTTTTGCCACAATTTCGAGATTGTTTCGGTTGGTTTTAAAAATAATGGAAGGCATTATATATAAGGCATTTAGAAATCCCCATATTACAAAAGTCCAATTGGCACCATGCCAAAAACCACTAACAATAAATATAATGAATGTATTCCGAATTTTCATCCACATGCCACCTTTACTCCCACCGAGCGGTATGTAGAGGTAATCTTTAAACCAGGAGGAAAGTGAAATGTGCCAACGTCGCCAGAACTCAGCAATATCGCGTGAGAAATACGGAAAAGCAAAATTTCGTAAAAGTTCGATACCAAAAAGGCGTGCAGTACCTAATGCAATATCGGAGTAACCTGAAAAATCGCCATAAATTTGGAATGTGAAAAATAGAGCACCCAACACAAGCGTACTTCCAGAGTAATCGGCTGAATTATTGAAAATGGTGTTAGCATATTCGGCGCAATTGTCGGCAATTACAATTTTTTTGAACAAACCCCACAGTATTTGTCGTAGCCCATCAACTGCTTTTGTATAATCAAATTCACGTTTTTTGAGTAGCTGTGGTAAAAGATGCGTAGCTCTTTCAATTGGCCCAGCTACAAGTAGTGGAAAGAAGCTAACAAACAATGAGTAGTCAACAAAATTACGTTCAGGTTTAATTCTATCTTTATAAATGTCGATTACGTATGATAAGCCATGAAATGTATAAAACGAAATACCAACCGGCAAAATGATTTGCAAAGTTCCGAAATTTGAATTTACACCAACCTGAGTTAGTGCTTCTGCAAACGATTCGGCAAAAAAATTGTCGTATTTAAATACGCCCAAAAAGCCTAAATTAATCCCTACACTCAGCCAAAGCCAGAGTGTTTTGTTTTTACGAGCTGTTGATTCGTGAATTTTTATGCCTGTATAAAAATCGAAATTAATAGGCTACATCAAATGTATTTTTTACTCGAACATATTTTTGTTTCAAGTTTAAATTTGATAATATTTGTGTTGGCTTTTGTTCAATTTTTGTAAAGTCTTTTTCAATAAATTCGAGATTAAAGTTGTCTGGCAGCTTATTTACCTCTTCTTTATTGTCAATAAGGTAATTAACAAAATCAAATGTCAATCCTATATTTCTTTCTACTGTTTCTTTATGTGTCATTTTTTTTACTTTTTAAGTTTTTTAATAAATTTGTCTCTATACCATTCCCATCTATCTTTCAAATCCTGTTCAGCGTACTTCGAAGCATTTTTTAGTGAATCAATTTCGATAGACTTTTTTTCTTTGTCGCCATTTGGCATTAAAACATCGCGGTGGAAAAACCCATGAGCACAATCATAGCGTACAATTGCAGTCCAATTAGTATTGATAAGTGATTCGTATTGATACAATACATCGATTAATTCTCCATTTTCTGTTATTAGTCTCACTCTTAATCGATTTAGTTGTCGAGAGTCCAAAAATACTATAAATTCAATTTCTTTCATTGTTAAGATTTGATTCTTTGTGATTTATAACATACAGATTGCAAATATAGAAATAATTTTTAAATATTAAATGTAAAAATGGGAAAAATTCATCAATCACGATGTAAAGTGAGGGCACGACTTAGAGTCGTACTCTCACAGACTATATTCCGTAGTAAACCCGATTATATTACGGGATTTAACTATCCGTTTTTTGTCGGTATGCAACTCGGCTAAATTACTTGTTATAGTTTTGGGTTTTTAGTAAAAACTACCTTATTTTCCAAGTTCCAGTTCTATTTTCCCTAAATACAAACCGCTTTTTGCAACTTGAGCTATAACAACTTTGCGACCATCGCGGTTGGTTTCTTTGGCATTTTCGAGGAGTGTGTGCGAGTGTCCTCCGATAATTACATCTATAAATCGGGTTTCGCGTGCCAATTGAAAATCATTAACTTCTTTAGCTGCAGCATCCGAACCCAAATGCGACAGGCAGATAATAACATCGCACTTTTGTTCTTTTTTGAGATAAGTAGCCGTTTCATTTGCCGTTGAAATTGGGTCGTTATAAATCAAACCACGATAATTGCTTTCAATTATCAAACTCTTCGGCTCCACATTGATAGCCATTATTCCAATGCGCAAACCAAAACGTTTTAGAATCAAAAAAGGCTGCACAAACGTTTTTAAAGGTGTATTATTTACATCGTAGTTCGAACTTACAATCGGAAATTTTGCATTTCGAAGAATAACTGCAAGTGTATCAATGCCATTGTCAAATTCGTGATTTCCAAGCGTTACAGCGTCGTATTTCATACGATTTAATGCGTCAATTTCAATACGACCGTTGTAAAAATTAAAATACGGAGTGCCTTGCGAAAAATCACCCGCATCCAGCAAAAGGACATTTTTTTCTTCCGTACGAATTTTCTGAATCACTCCCATACGTCGAACATATCCACCCATGTCCGAAGTTTTAAGTGCCGATTTCTCGGTAGGCTCCACCTGACTGTGTGTGTCGTTGGTGTGTAAAATGACTAGCTTTATTTTTTTAGCTTCTACCACCGCTGTTAGCGATAACAACAATAAAACTCCGACGATATATTTTTTCATATTTTTTTTATTTTCTATAAACTATAAACTATAAACTGTAAACTATAAACTGTAAACTATTCACTATAAACTACTCTTCCGTCCAACTCAGCCCTGATTACTTTCCCCTTTGCAGTTTCAGTTTTTATAAAATCGAGAAGCATATTTCTCACTTTGATACCAGTATTTACACGCTTTTCGTGCAAGGCGAGTGCAACCATTTTGTCGTTGCCGCCAGCTAAATAATCGTTTGTCGCAATGCTGTACAGTTTGTTTGTATCCAATGGCTGACCACCGATTTGAATTTCAACTGCTTTTTTATTTTCAATTTTAAAGCGCAAGCCTGAAACACCTTCGCCACCCATCGACGCAAAATACTGACACAATGCATTCAAATTATCGCCCTTTAAGTACACAACTACTAATTCGTTTTCGAAAGGCATAAGCTCAAAAACTTTGCGAATGGTAATATCGCCTGCAGGTACAATGGTGCGCAATCCGCCAAGGTTAACGATAGCAATATCCACTTCCGATTTCAGATAATCGCTAGCTGACTGTCGGTAAACATCGGCGCTAAAGTTCGAAAGCAAACTTTCGGGTGCATGACCGCGCATTGTTTCGGCAGCTCGCCCTATAACTACATTCATTTTTGTGTCAACTTGCTTTTTGAATGGTTCTAAAAAATTAATATAGCTCGTATCAGCTAAAACTTGTGTTGTAGCATCAATCGCAATTTTTGTAGAAGTAGCCTCCTGTACTTGCCACAGCCGAGGTTGGCATGCAACTAGAAGAAGCGGGAGCAAAAAATAGAATCCTTTATGCATTGTTTGTATTTAATCAATTAAAAATCATGCGAAAATAGTATAAATGTTTGGTAAATGGAAATTTTATTTCCTTGAGAGTTAAAAAAGATTATTGCTTAATTGATAACTGAATTAAAAATGAAATATTCAAATGATGATTGATTTACAATAGTTTTAATATAAAGATGTATATATCGAATTAAAAATATTGTTTTCAATTATGTGTTTTTAAATAAAATTAGTCGAATTCTATCACTAAGTAAGTGGAATAAAATAATGTCGCATAACTTTATTAGTTGCAGACCGCAATTCCCTCTCCTCAAGGAGAGGGTTAGGGTGAGGTAAATATTTTATAATGGTGTATTATATTTGACCATTAAACTATATTTGTTTATTTTCTAATTTTATTTGAATAAAAACTTTGAAAATGAAAGTAAAATAATCAAAAAAATTACATTTTGCTTTGTTGGATAAGAAAAATAAATTATCTTTGCACCGCAATAAAAATAAACAATGAACAATCATTTTCTACATATTCTTCTACTCGGTATTATTATTCTCTTGCAGCACAAGTAGAAGTGAGTTTGGTATGTAGTTAATATATAGAATATTATAAAACCTTCTCACTTCGGTGAAGAAGGTTTTTTTTTAGGGCTGCCCCTAACCTCCAAAAGGGTAGTAATAATTAGTAAATTGTAAATGAAAAAATAGTAAATAAGAATATTATGGATAGATTATTTATTTTCGATACCACTTTACGCGATGGCGAACAGGTTCCTGGCTGCCAGTTAAATACCATTGAAAAAATTCAGGTTGCTAAAGCGCTTGAAGGGTTGGGCGTGGATGTGATTGAAGCGGGTTTCCCAATTTCGAGTCCTGGCGATTTTAAATCGGTGGTCGAAATTTCGAAAAATGTTACTTGGCCTACAATTTGTGCCTTGACACGCGGTGTGCAAAAAGACATTGATGTGGCTGCCGAAGCGCTCCAATATGCTAAAAATAAACGTATTCATACTGGAATTGGCACTTCCGAATTTCACATAAAATATAAATTCAACTCTACCCAAGATGAGATATTGGAACGTGCAATTGCTGCAGTTAAGTATGCAAAAAAATATGTGGAGGACGTAGAGTTTTATTGCGAAGATGCAGGTCGTACCGACAATGTGTATTTGGCACGTGTGGTTGAAGCTGTTATAAAAGCGGGTGCAACTGTTGTAAATATTCCTGATACAACGGGTTACTGTTTACCTTGGCAATATGGCGAAAAAATAAAATTCCTTATGGAAAATGTGAAAGGAGTGCATAATGCCATTTTATCTACACATTGCCATAACGATCTTGGAATGGCTACTGCCAATACAATTGCGGGTGTTCAGAATGGTGCTCGACAAGTGGAAGTTACAATTAATGGTATAGGCGAACGTGCTGGTAATACTTCGCTCGAAGAAATTGCTATGATTTTGAAATGCCATAAAACAATGAATATCGAAACGCAGATTAATACTCAAAAGATATATGGTATTAGTCGCATGGTTTCGGGCTTAATGAATATGCCTGTACAAGCCAATAAAGCTATTGTGGGTCGAAATGCTTTTGCGCATTCGTCGGGCATTCATCAAGATGGCGTGTTAAAAAATCGCGAAAGCTACGAAATTATGGATCCAACGGATGTTGGGATTGACAAAAATTCGATTGTACTTACCGCTCGAAGTGGACGTGCCGCCTTGAAACATCGTTTGAGTATATTGGGTGTTAATGTCGAAGGCGAACCATTAGATAAAATATACGAAGAGTTTCTGAAATTAGCTGACAAAAAGAAAGATATTAACGACGACGATGTATTGGTTTTAGCTGGCAAAGGTCGTTCGGAAAAACAACGTATTCAACTCGATTTTTTACAAGTAACTTCGGGTGTTGGCGTGCAAGCAGTTGCCAGTATTGGCTTAATTATAGCTGGTGAAAAATTTGAAGCTGCTGCTTCTGGCAACGGTCCGGTGGATGCGGCTATCAAAGCTTTGAAAAAAATAATTAATCGCACCATGGTGCTGCAAGAGTTTACCATTCAGGCTATTAATAAAGGTAGCGACGATGTAGGCAAAGTGCACATGCAGGTAGAACATGCTGGAATTGTATATTATGGTTTTGGTGCCAATACAGATATTGTGGCCGCATCCGTGGAAGCTTATATTAATGCAATTAATCAGTTTGTGAAATAAAACTTGCCCCCTAACCCCCTAAAGGGGGAGGTGTTGAGTAAAATGAAATTTTAAAATAAATAAATAGAACAATGAATAATACAGAAAATACAGAAAATCGCTCTCTTACTCCCCCTTTAGGGGGTCGGGGGGCAGCTACCCTTTTTGATAAAATTTGGGATGCGCATGTCGTATCTACGGTCGAAAACGGACCGACACAGTTGTATATCGACCGTCATTTTTGCCATGAAGTAACAAGCCCGCAGGCTTTTAACGGACTTCGTGAGCGCGGGTTAAAAGTTTTTCGCCCAGAACTAACAACTATGACCGCCGATCACAACACACCTACAATTAATCAGGATAAACCTGTTCAGGATCCAATTTCGCGCAATCAGTTGGATACTTTTGCTCGCAATGCAAGCGAATTTGAAATGCCATTGTTTTATCCGCTCGGACATGCCAAAAATGGTGTTGTGCATATTATTGGTCCCGAAAATGGCTTTACTCAACCCGGAATGACTATTGTTTGCGGTGATAGTCATACCTCTACGCATGGTGCATTTGGAACTATCGCTTTCGGTATTGGTACCAGCGAAGTAGAAATGGTGTTGGCCACGCAATGTATTTTGCAAACCCGCCCCAAAACTATGCGTATCACTTTTAATGGTAAGTTTAGTGCTGGAGTAACTTCCAAAGATTTAGCACTTTACATGATTTCGAAACTGACAACTGGTGGTGCTACTGGTTATTTTGTGGAATATGCAGGCGAAGCAATTCGCAGTATGAGCATGGAAGAACGCATGACTGTTTGTAATCTTTCAATCGAAATGGGTGCTCGAGGTGGATTAATTGCTCCCGACCAAACAACTTTTGATTATGTAAAAGGACGTGAGTTTGCGCCAAAAGGTGCTGCTTGGGATGAGAGATTAGCTTATTGGCAAACACTTAAATCCGACGAAGGGGCTACGTTTGATAAAGAATTAGTTTTCGAAGCTGCTGATATTCAACCTATGATTACTTACGGTACAAATCCTGGAATGGGTATGGGTATTACCGAATCTATTCCTACTTTGGATTCTATTGAAGAAACAGGACGAATATCTTTTCAAAAATCTTTGGATTATATGGGATTCGTTGCCGGAGAAAAATTAGAAGGAAAGAGCATCGATTTTGTATTTTTAGGAAGCTGTACGAATGGTCGTATCGAAGACTTTCGTCTTTTTGCCAATTATGTAAAAGGGAAAAAGAAAGCCGACAATGTAACTGCATGGCTCGTTCCAGGAAGCTGGATGGTGGAAAAGCAAATTAGAGAAGAAGGCTTGTATGAAGTGTTGATAGAAGCTGGATTTGCATTACGTCAGCCAGGATGCTCGGCTTGTTTGGCAATGAACGATGACAAAGTTCCTGCTGGAAAATATGCCGTATCCACTTCAAATCGCAACTTCGAAGGTCGTCAAGGCCCTGGAGCTCGAACTATTTTGGCTGGTCCATTGGTTGCTGCTGCAGCTGCAATAACTGGTAAAATAACTGACCCACGTAATTAATAACAAAGAAAGAACATGGAAAAATTCATTAAACTTACTTCAACAGTTGTTCCTCTTCCAATCGAGAATGTGGATACTGACCAAATTATACCTGCCCGTTTCTTGAAAGCAACTGATAAAAACGGTTTTGGAGCTAATCTTTTTGCCGATTGGCGTTACAATAAAGATGGTAGCCCAAAGGCTGACTTCGTTCTAAACAATCCTGTATACAGTGGGTCGATATTAGTAGGAGGCAAAAACTTTGGTTCGGGTTCGAGCCGCGAACATGCTGCTTGGGCTATTGATGGCTACGGATTTAAAGTGGTTGTGTCGAGCTTTTTTGCCGATATTTTTCAAAATAATGCTTTGAATAATGGCGTTTTACCGGTGGTTGTTTCTGTAGAATTTTTAGCAGAAATTTTTGCCTCTGTCAATGCAAATCCACTGTCGACACTAACTATTGATCTTGAAAATCAAACTATTACAAATAACATAACTGGAAAATCAGAATCTTTTGCCATCAATATTTACAAAAAAGAATGTTTGCTGAATGGATTAGATGATATTGATTATCTATTGAGTAAAAAAGATTTGATAGAGGCTTACGAATCTGCAAGATAAGATGTTAGAAATAATGGATACCACACTCCGCGATGGTGAACAGACATCGGGGGTTTCGTTTGCTGGACAGGAAAAACTGAGTATTGCTCGGTTGTTGATTGAAGATTTGGGTGTCGACCGCATCGAAATTGCTTCGGCGCGCGTTTCGGATGGCGAATTTAGGTCGGTAAGCAAAGTGGCTGAGTGGGCGCGCGACCATGGGCATCTTCGCAAAATTGAAGTGCTCGGTTTTGTCGACGACCGCAACTCACTCAATTGGATAAACGATGCTGGTTGTAAAGTGATTAATTTACTTTGCAAAGGTTCAGAAAACCACTGTTTGAATCAATTAAAAAAATCTCCCGATGAACATTTAGCGGATATTAAAAAAGTTTTGGCAAACGCCCGCGAAATGGATATCGATGTAAATATCTATTTAGAAGATTGGTCGAATGGAATGCGTAATTCGATGGAATATGTGTTTTATATGATTGATAATTTGAAAGATGAGTCGATAAAACGCTTTATGTTACCCGATACACTTGGCGTACTTTATCCCACCGAAACGGGTGAATTTTGCATGATTATGTTGGAGCGATATCCAACTTTGCATTTCGATTTTCATGCGCATAATGATTACGACCTTGCAGTAGCTAACGTAATGGAATCGGTTCGAGTGGGCATTCATGGCATTCATGTAACCATTAACGGTTTGGGTGAGCGAGCTGGCAATGCCCCGCTTTCGAGTGTGGTTCCTGTACTTCACGACCAATTGAAAATTAGAACAAGAATTGATGAATCGAAAATTAATTCGGTTAGTAGATTAGTCGAATCGTATGCTGGCATCCGAATCCCTGCTAACAAACCAGTTATTGGCGATTATGTTTTTACACAAGTAGCTGGTATTCATGCTGATGGAGACAATAAAAAGAATCTATATTATAACGATTTATTGCCTGAGCGATTTGGGCGTGAACGTTTGTATGCTTTAGGAAAAAACTCAGGCAAAGCAAGTATCCTTAAAAATTTGGAGAAATTGGGTATCGAGCTCGACGATGAGTTGATGAAGAAAGTAACCAAACGTGTTATTGAATTAGGGGATAAAAAGGAATTAATTTCGCTCGACGAATTGCCTTATATTGTTTCGGATGTAGTGAATAACGACGAAGAAAACAAGGTTATACGAGTTTTAAATTATTCACTAACTGTTTCGAAGGGTTTGCGCCCAATGGCAAGCGTTAAAGTGGATATTAACGGTGAAGTTTACGAAGAAACAGCTTCTGGCGATGGGCAGTACCACGCTCTGTCGAAAGCATTATACAAAATGTATAAAAAATTAAACAAGCCAACGCCCGAATTGTTAGATTATCAGGTTGTTATACCACCTGGTGGAAAAACTGATGCCATAGTACAAGTTATTGCCACTTGGAAATATGGCGAGAAGATATTTAAAACACGTGGATTGGATGGTGATCAAACCGTTTCGGCGCTTAAAGCAACCGAAAAAATGTTGAATATTATTGAAGCACAAGTATAGAAAAATAAATTTAAACACGAATAAATAGAATAAAAAATAATGGGTAAATCATTGAAAATTGCTGTTTTACCGGGCGACGGTATTGGTCCAGAAATTATAGAACAGGCGCTAAATGTTGTGAAAATTGTCTGTAATAAATTCGGACATGAGTTAAGTTACGAGTATGCTATCGTTGGTGCATGTGCCATCGATGCCGTTGGCGAACCTTATCCCAAAGCTACTCATGAGCTTTGTATGCAGTCGGATGCCGTTCTATTTGGTGCTATTGGCGACCCAAAATACGATAACAATCCATCTGCTAAAGTTCGTCCCGAACAAGGATTGCTTAAAATGCGCAAAGATTTGGGATTATATGCCAATATTCGTCCAGTAACAACTTTTCCATCTTTGATACACAAATCACCTCTTCGTGCCGAATTGATAGATGGTGCTGATTTTATGTGTATTCGAGAATTAACAGGTGGTATGTATTTTGGTCGTCCACAGGGTCGCGCCGAAGATGGCAATACGGCTTACGATACCTGCGTATATACCCGCGAGGAAGTGGAACGCATTCTCCACTTAGCTTACAAATATGCTGGTCAACGAAATAAAAAAGTGACTATTGTAGACAAAGCGAACGTATTAGCTACTTCGCGCTTGTGGCGTCAGATTGGACAAGAAATTGCAACTCAATATCCTGATATTGAAACTGAGTTTATGTTTGTGGATAATGCAGCTATGCGTATTATACAGTGGCCAAAAAGTTTTGATGTTCTGGTTACCGAAAATCTTTTTGGAGATATTTTGACCGATGAAGCTTCGGTAATTACTGGTTCGTTGGGAATGCTTCCTTCGGCTTCGGTAGGTATTCATACTTCCGTTTTTGAACCAATTCACGGCTCGTATCCGCAAGCTGCAGGCAAAAATATTGCTAACCCATTGGCAACTATTCTTTCAGCAGCTTTAATGTTCGAATATGCTTTTGGTATGATGGAAGAGGGCGCATTAATCCGTCAAGCAGTAACTGCTAGCATGGATGCCAATGTGGTTACCGAAGATATTGCTGACAATACCAAAGCTTTTTCCACATCTGAAGTCGGTGAATGGATTGTAAAGTGGATTGAAAATAAATAAATAAAATATATTGTAAAAAATGCTTAAAGGAATTTCCCATTTAATAAGTCCCGAATTATTATCCGTTATGGCGCGCATGGGTCATGGCGACGAACTAATTCTTGCCGATGCTCATTTTCCCGGAGAAACTTTCAATAATCGTGTTCTTCGAGCCGATGGACTTCGTATTCCTGAACTGTTGGAAGCTATTTTACCGCTGTTCGAACTCGATGCATACGTGCCACATCCCCTGATGATGATGGCTGCTGTGCCCGGCGATACACTCGACTCCTCGGTTGAAGCTTCGTATCTGAAAAGTATTCACATTACCAATCCGAATGCTTCAGCAATTGACCGTATAGACCGATTTGATTTTTACGACCGTGCTAAATCGGCTTTTGCGGTAGTTATGACTGGCGAAACTGCCAAATATGGTAATATTATTTTGAAAAAAGGGGTAACGCCGATAAAGTAATTTATTCGAAATTTTCTTTTTTCTCGATAATGTATTCGGGGCGGTTTTTAATTTCGTTGAATAAATTGCCGATATACGAACCAAGTATGCCGATTGTAATGAGTTGTACACCACCGAAAAATACGATAATAACAA
>JFJP01002017.1_pt1 | contig 16372 bp, 18 predicted proteins | sample 431651 | NCBI WGS metagenome assembly JFJP01 (sample SAMN02602958, study PRJNA72255) | Microbial mat metagenome, whole genome shotgun sequencing project. | biome: fresh water; feature: sink hole; material: water; isolation source: purple microbial (photo- and chemosynthetic) mats found in... | reverse complement strand
CCCTGCAAAAATGCTTGCGGGTCGCGTTGCAATAAACCGAGCACACCCGCTAACGCTTTAAGTTGTGAAGCGGTTTCTGCTGATTTAGTTCGATTCACCTCATTGGCAAGATCAAACAACACGGCAACGGCCTCTGGAGTATTGAAGTCATCATCCATGGCCGCTTTAAAGCGTTGCGCTTGAGCCTCATTCCAATCAATTATCAAGACTTCATCGGCAGATAATTTCAGCGCGGTATAAAGACGCGTCAGCGCGCCCTTGGCATCATCTAAATGTTGATCTGAATAATTAAGTGGGCTGCGATAGTGCGCACGCAAAATAAAGAAGCGCACAACTTCCGCATCGTATTTTTTTAACACTTCGCGGATAGTAAAAAAATTACCAAGACTCTTGGACATCTTTTCGTTATCCACACGCACGAAACCATTGTGCATCCAGTAATTCACATACTGGCATTGATGCGCGCCTTCACTTTGGGCAATTTCATTTTCGTGATGAGGGAATTGCAAATCAGCTCCACCGCCATGAATATCAAAATGATTACCTAAAATCTCTGAGCCCATCGCAGAACATTCGATATGCCAGCCGGGGCGTCCCTTGCCCCATTTTGAATCCCATTTCACTTCGTCTGCTTCGCCGTCTTTGGCGCGCTTCCACAATACGAAATCGAGTGGATCATGCTTGCTTTCTGCCACATCAACGCGCTCACCTGCACGCAAATCTTCGAGCGATTTACCGGATAACTTTCCGTAACCTTCAAATTTACGCACGGCGTAATTCACATCACCATCAGCAGCCTGATACGCCAAGCCATTTTTTTCCAACTGCTCAATCATCGCTAACATCTGTGACACATACTGCGTAGCACGCGGTTCGTGATCTGGACGTTGCACACCCAGTGCATCGGCATCTTCGTGCATTGCATCAATAAAGCGTTGTGTCAGCGCATGGATAGATTCTTTATTCTCAGCTGCTCGCTTGATAATTTTGTCGTCGATGTCGGTAATGTTACGTACATATGTCACATCATAGCCTGACGATTTCAACCAGCGGTACACCATGTCAAAAACCACCATCACACGCGCATGGCCGAGGTGACAATAGTCGTACACCGTCATGCCGCACACATACATGCGAACTTTATTTGCCTCAATCGGTTTGAAATCTTGCTTGTCGCGAGTGAGCGTATTGTGAATTTTTAACATGCTAGTTTTGCTCTTTCGCCCAAGAGTCTTTCAGTGTCACAGTGAGATTAAACACCAACTTGCCGCCAGCCTGATGGTCACGGCGGTCCGTCACAAAGTAACCAGTACGTTCAAATTGATAGCGCGTTTCAGGCGCAGCATCTTTGACACAAGCCTCTACCCAACCTTGCACCACAGTCAGCGATGCAGGATTAATGTGTGTGCAAAAATCCACTTCCTTGTCGCCATCAGGTTCGGGGATAGTGAACAGACGATCATATAAACGTATCTCTGCCGGCAGCGCATGCTCGCAAGCCAAGAAATGAATCACGCCTTTTACTTTACGTCCTTCCGGATTTTTACCCAGCGTGGCGTGGTCAATACTGCAACGTAGCTCTACCACTTTGCCAGAGGCGTCTTTGATCGCTTCGTCGCAACGCATCACATAGCTATGACGCAAACGCACCTCACCACCCAGCGTCAAACGCTTCCAACCGGTAGGTGGCTCTTCCGCGAAATCGTCAGCCTCGATAAATAACTCTTTGCCGAATGGCACCATGCGCTTACCTAGCTCGGGCATATTCGGATGAAAATCGGCTTCACGTGTCTGTGCACCTTCAGCATTGGTGATTATGACTTTCAGCGGATTGATGATCGCCATCACACGCGGCGCACGCAGCTCTAAGTCTTCACGAATCGCGCCTTCCATAATCGCCATATCCACGCTATTTTCACTCTTGGAAACACCGATGCGTTTTGCAAATTCGCGAATGCCTTCCGGTGTGTAACCACGACGACGCATGCCGCTGATGGTTGGCATACGCGGATCATCCCAGCCGTTAACATGCTTTTCACTCACTAGTTGCAACAACTTGCGCTTGCTGGTGATGGTGTAGTGCAACTCCAAGCGCGAAAATTCGTATTGGCGCGGGTGACAAGGAATCGTGATGTTATCCAACACCCAATCATACAAGGGGCGATGATCTTCAAATTCAAGCGTACAGATGGAATGGGTAATACCTTCTAGAGCATCAGAAATACAATGGGTGTAGTCGTACATCGGATAGATACACCACTTGTCGCCAGTGCGAATGTGATGTGCTCGACGAATACGATAGATAGCAGGGTCGCGCATGTTCATATTGGGCGAGGCCATGTCTATCTTGGCACGCAATACCATTGCACCATCGGCGAACTGACCATTTTTCATGCGCTGAAACAAATCCAGATTATCTGCAACAGAACGATCGCGATTAGGGCTATTTTTGCCTGGTTGCGTCAAAGTACCGCGATATTCGCGCATCTGCTCTGGCGAGAGATCGTCCACATACGCCAAGCCTTTATTGATCAATTCAAGCGCGAAGTCGTACAGCGCATCAAAATAATCCGAGGCCCAGCGCACTTCGCCATTCCACTTAAAACCCAACCAACGCACGTCATCTTGAATGGATTGCGCGTACTCGTCGCTCTCTTTTTCAGGGTTAGTGTCGTCGAAGCGAAGATTACATAACCCATTGTAATCATTAGCCAATCCGAAGTTTAAACAGATCGACTTAGCGTGCCCCACATGTAAATAGCCGTTCGGCTCAGGCGGGAAACGCGTTGCGATACTGCTGTGCTTACCGGAGGCTAGATCGTCGTCAATGACACTGCGAATAAAGTTGGAAACGGGTGCGACGGGTGGAGTAGTGCTGCTCATGGGCCGTGGTATCTCTACGCAAAATGATGGCGAATTTTACCCGAAAACCATGGCCCGAAAACCAGAGTTAGCGGGGAAGCTAGCTATATCCGCTCACCGCATATTTGTGCATGCATTACTTGTGAAAGAGAGTGTCTTATTTGGTAGAATCCGCAACCTTCTAATGGGGCATCCCATTAAATTTTACTAATGCAACTTTCTAGAAAAACACTTTCGATGAATAAGACACTAAAATTTAGTTTGAACGCCGCTCTTTCCGCTTTGCTACTGTGCTTCAGCCTGGCTGCCTCAGCAGATGAAGTGCAAGATGCAAGCAAGTTATTTAAGCAAGGACAACAGTCCCAAGCTCTAGCTAAAGTGGACGCTTATCTGGCGGGCAAACCTAAAGACCCGCAAGCTCGCTTTTTGAAAGGTCTAATTCTCACTGAGCAAGCTAAAACAACTGAGGCGATTAAAGTTTTTACCGCCCTCACCGATGACTATCCAGAATTACCTGAGCCTTACAACAATCTAGCTGTGCTGTATGCAGGCCAAGGCCAATACGAAAAAGCCAAAGTTGCGTTAGAGATGGCAATTCGCACTCATCCGAGCTACGCCACTGCGCATGAAAATCTCGGCGACATTTACGCCAAGATGGCTAGCGAAGCTTACGACCGCGCTTTGCAGTTTGATAAAACCAACACCAGCACACTCACCAAACTTGAAATGATTAAGGACTTGTTCGGTGGCAACACAGGCCGCACCACTATTGCCTCGCGCAACGTAGCCACTGGCGTGGTGAGCGCACCTAAGCCAAGCACCGTTGTTGCAAACGCACCTTCAACTGTAACAACACCAGCAACTACCACGCCTACTGCGACACCTGCCAAACCTATTGTCGTTGCAACGCAACCAGCACTAACCACAAAACCAGTGGTGGCGGAAAAACCTGCTGCCAACCCTAGTGAAGATGTATTGAAAACGTTGCAAGAATGGGCTGCTGCATGGTCTGCTAAAAACAGCAAAAAATATTTGTCGTTCTACGCTAAAGAATTTAAAACCCCTGATGGCGAAAGTCGTAGCACTTGGGAAGCGCAGCGCCAAGAGCGCATTGCAAAACCTAAAATGATTCGCGTTGAAGTGAAAGAGGCCAAAGTTAAAGTGCTTAGTGACAATCGCGCTGTAGTCAGCTTCAAGCAGTTTTACCATGCAAGTCACTTGCACACCTCCGCAACTAAAACAATCGATTTCGTGCGCAGCGGCGGCAAGTGGTTGATCACAGAAGAACGCGCAGCAGGGAAATAATTAATGTTCAATGCAACAATTACATTAATGCTGATTGGCGTTTTATCCACACCAGTTAAAGCGGGCGAACTAGATTCACACAGCACGGAAATGCTGCTGGCAAAAAGTTTGAACGCGATCAGTAATAACCGCTTAGATCTCGCATTGAACGAAGTCAACTCGTTACTCAAAGCCAATCCAAATTTTAAATTAGCTCAGCTCGTGCGCGGTGATTTGCTACTCGCCCGTTCGCAAGCGCTGACCGATTTTGGTGGCGCGCCTAATTCGTCACGCGATCGCATCAATGATTTGCGTGATGAGGCGCGTGCCAGATTGCAGCGTGTGCAGCAGCAAAAACCGCTAAGCATGACGCCGAAATATTTGTGGCAGCTTGATGAACAGCAACGTTACGCCATCGTCGTTGACACCAGCAAATCGACTCTGTATCTGTATGAAAATGTAGATGGAGAGCCTCGCTATGTTGCGGACTACTACATTAGCGTTGGCAAAAAAGGCACGGACAAAGTGTCTGAAGGTGATCAACGCACACCGCTCGGTGTGTACTTCATTAATGCAAAATTAAACAAAGAGCAGCTCACCGACTTCTACGGCCCTGGGGCATTTCCTTTGAGCTATCCGAACGAGTGGGACAAGCGACAAGGACGTGATGGGTATGGCATTTGGCTGCATGGCACGCCAAGTGATACCTATAGCCGCCCTCCACGTGCCAGCAACGGCTGTGTAGTATTAAACAACAACGACTTCCTGCAAATCGGCAAGCATGTAACTGTCGGACACACACCTGTGATCATCACCGGCCAAATGGATTGGAGCGATGATAACGATCGCAACGATCGCAAAGAGCTCATGGCCACCATAGAGAAATGGCGCAAAGATTGGGCCAGCCTTAACACCGAGGCTTACCTCTCCCATTATGCGCAAGACTTTGCCACTAGCGACACCAAGCGCGCGGCCTTTGCACAACAAAAACGTTTGGTAAATTCGGGTAAGTCATGGGTGAAAGTTGAGCTTTCTAAGGTGAGTGTATTCACCTACCCCAATCAACCCAATTTAGTTGTTGTCAATTTTGAACAGAACTACAGCAGCAATAATCTTTCTAATCAAATGAACAAGCGCCAGTATTGGATGAAGCGCAACAATAAGTGGCAAATCGTTTACGAGGGATCCGCATAATGCAAACACTTTTCAAATCTATTTTCGCTTTACTGCTCGTCGGCCTGTGCGCACTGCCGGCGCACGCAGCCTCAAAACCCGCACAAAAAGGAAAAATCAACATGGTCAAGCTTCACACTAATCACGGCGTTATCACACTCAAACTTGATGCTGAAAAAGCACCTAACACAGTTAAAAACTTTCTTGAATATGTGAACAGCGGCTTTTATGACGGCGTTATTTTTCACCGTGTTATCGACGGCTTCATGGTTCAAGGTGGCGGCTTTGAGCCAGGTTTGAAACAAAAACCAGTGAACGCTGCGATTGAAAACGAAGCCGACAATGGTTTGAGCAACGATGTTTACACCGTTGCGATGGCACGAACTGGCGACCCGCACTCCGCGACTGCGCAGTTCTTCATCAACGTAAAAAACAACAGCTTCCTCAATCACACCGGCAAAAACAGCCAAGGTTGGGGCTACTGCGTATTCGGCAAAGTAGTTGAAGGCACTGAAGTGGTGGATGCAATTAAGAAAGTTAAAACAGGCAACAAAAACGGCTTCAGCGATGTACCAACTGAGGACGTCATCATCACCAAAGCAGAAGTTATTACTCAATAAATAAACGGCGCAATCAGCGCCGTTTTTAATTGCGATGTCTTATTCACTCTTCATCTCTGACCTGCATCTGTGTGAGCACAGCCCAACTACGACGGGGCTGTTTCGCCACTTTATGCAACACAGTGCGCCTCATGCTGAGGCGCTCTATATTTTAGGTGATCTGTTTGAATACTGGGCGGGCGATGACGATTTAAACAGTCCCTTCCATCTTGATATAACGAGCGCGCTTCGTGCACTCACTGTACAAGGTGTTAAGCTTTTTATCATGCACGGCAATCGTGATTTTCTGATGGCAGAAAAACTTTCCACTGCCTGCAACGCGACCCTTCTGGCCGACCCGACATTGCTCAATTTATACGGCAAACAAACGCTACTCACTCACGGTGATGCGCTTTGTACGGACGACATCGAGTATCAAACCTTTCGTCAGCAAGTGCGCAACACCACTTGGCAACAGCAATTCCTTGCGCAACCCTTGGTGCAACGTAAAGCGCAAATCGAACAAATTCGTAAACGCAGCACAGCGGGGAAGAAGATAAAAGCAGAAAGCATCATGGACGTAAATCAAAATGCGGTACATGAGCTGTTACGCGATCACGACTATCCGCAAATCATTCACGGCCACACTCATCGCCCCGCCCATCACCTGCACCATGTTGATGAGCACACTTGCGACCGCTGGGTTTTAGGTGATTGGGATACACACGCAAATGCTTTGCGCTTCGACACCTCAGGAATTAAATGGGAAAAAATTCCAGACTAGCCGATCAGTTTTCTGCTGCGCACAACTCTTCGCACGGCACCCCATCACCATTTGCATCTAACGATTTTTCTTCGCAACGTGTAAGATAAAAATGCGCCTCATCGCACGAGTTCATTTCTGAACAATACGTTTTATGACCGCAGGTTGCGTCGTACGCCAACGCCCTTGAGGTATGTGTTTTGTATTTCTGAAATTTATGTTGCGGCTTAAAAGGCGAGTGTAACTTTCGATACTGCCAAGGCGCTTGTGGTGAACGCTGTTGCCACAAGCCACGTCTTGCTTGCTGAGCATCACGCTCTAAGGCAAGGTACTTTGAGTTGCGATGATAGCCAGAATATTCCCAAGCCATACCACGTTTAACTTACTCCTAATTTACGCTGTGCCCATTTAGAGAAATATCGCCCAGCAAACGGCCATATTGATCATATGCAACCACATTAATTTGGACCTGGCGCTTTAGCACCATATCTACTAATGATTGCTTTGACTGTACACCATAGGGTTGAGTTTTTTCGGGTGCATCAATATGCAGTAAACGCACTTTTTCTGGCTTATGGCCCATGCGAACAATCAGCACCGTATCGCCGTCCATCACTGCAACTACTTTAGCCGTATAGCTGTTTGCAAAAACGGCACCAGAACAAGTTAATGAAAAAATCAAAAAAACATATGAAGCACATCACAAAAGAAAGCTTTTTATCAGGGCCAAACACAGCAAAGCATAACCAGCAGCAAGAATGTCATCAAACATCACCCCGAGGCCACCATGCCAAGTTTTATCGAAATGCCGAATAGGTTGTGGCTTCCAAATATCGAACAGGCGAAATAAACAAAAAGCGAGCAACTGCCATACAAAGCCTGCCGGCGTGAAGAACAGCACCAGCAAAAACGCAACCACCTCGTCCCACACAATGCCGCCGTAGTCAGCCACACCTAGAGCGCTTCCAGTTTTATCGCAGACCCATACCCCAATCGCGAACCCCCAAATCAAAACAAGAATAAATAAAGCATCCGATAAACGCGGCGCCAAATACCAATACAAGGGAAACGCTACTAGCGTTCCCACCGTACCTGGGGCGCGCTTTGATAATCCAGCGCCGAAGCCGAATGAAAGAAAGTGTGCTGGGTGACTAAATAAAAAATGCCAGCTTGGTTGAATCTTCAATTGATCATGTGAAGTGCTCATAGCCTGCTCCCTCTATCGTCACTTCGCCGCCATTGGCTGCCAACGCCACGCAAGCACGGCCTGAGTTTATTTTGCCAATTCGTGTAAGCGGTAGCGCCAGTGTGTTTGATATTTTTTTTATCTCAGCGCGGTTTACCACAGGCGCGGTAAAGCACAACTCATAGTCATCGCCACCCGCCAAAATGCAGCGTTCAAATAATTTATCGACGAAATTGTCATTCCCGCGTAGGCGGGAATCCACTGATTGAATTAAGCTAGATTCCCGCCTACGCGGGAATGACGGAGTCTCTTCAAACAGTATCTCCGCACCAAGCGTTGACCGTTCTAAGATATGCCCCAAGTCAGCTATCAGCCCGTCTGAAATATCGATCGCACTATTCGCGACTCCACGTAGTGCTAAGCCCAATTCAACTCTAGGCTGAGGCTGATGTAAACGCAAAGCACATCGGTTAAAGATTTCTGCTGGCAACTCTATTCGCTCCTGCAAATGCGCCAATGCCAAAGCCGCTTCACCCAGCATCCCTGATACCCAAATATCATCATCAACCTTCGCGCCATCCCGTCTAATTGCCGCACCTTTAGGCACTTCGCCCATGATTGTCACACTCAAATTAAGGGGGCCGCGGGTGGTATCTCCGCCAATCAACTCCACACCATATTTTTCTGCCAGCGCAAAAAATCCTTGGCTAAATTGTTGTAGCCAATTTTCATCGACTGCAGGAAGTGACAAAGCCAAAGTCGCCCAGCGAGGTGTCGCTCCCATCGCGGCCAAATCTGAAAGATTAACGGCTAACGTTTTATGGCCAAGTAAAAAAGGATCTGCGTCAGGAAAAAAATGTGTTCCACTCACCAGCATGTCAGTGGAAATCGCCAGCTCCATGCCTGCGGCGACATTAAGAAGTGCGGCATCATCACCCACACCCAGAGTTGCATTAGGCGTGGGGCGAGTAAAGTACCGTTTGATGAGATCGAATTCAGACATTCGTCAAAATCCGTTTAGAAATTTACTTCGACTTCACTTCAGCTGCGCGCAATACCGCAGCCATTTTATCCAGCACACCATTCACAAATTTGTGTCCATCACTACCCCCAAAAGTTTTGGTGAGCTCCACACCTTCATTAATCACCACACGGTAGGGTATTTCTGGATGATGAACCAGCTCATAGGCCCCCAGTAGCAACACTGAAAATTCAATCGGGCTTAGCTCATTTAACGCACGATCAAGGTGTGGCGCGATATGCGCAGAGAGCGTTTCTTGCTCGCCCACTGCACCCCGCAATAGCTGGCAAAAATAATCAGTGTCGTAACGACCTAGACTTTTTTCACCACGCGTTGTTTTTTCAATTTGCGCAACATCGCTACCTGCCATGCGCCATTGGTAAATGCCCTGCAACGCCAATTCACGTGCGCGATGTCGCGCACTTTTAGCCGGCGCGCTATTCGCTTTGTCGTTCATACAATTGCTTTCAGTAAATGAACCATTTCAATGGCAACCAACGCAGCCTCTGCGCCTTTAACACTAACGCGTACTTCAGCTTGCTCGTCCGTATCCGTTGTCAAAATCGCATTCGCCACCGGTACACCCGCGTGCAACTGCACTTCGCCTACTCCGCGCGCAGACTCATTCGACACCACTTCAAAGTGATAGGTGTCACCACGAATCACTGCACCCAATGCAACGAGCGCATCGAACTTTTTTGACTGGGCCATGTGTTGTAGCACCAAGGGAATTTCCAACGCGCCTGGCACAGTCGCCAAGGTGATGTCATCATCGCGCACCCCTTGCTTTACTAACTGCGCGCGACACGCGGCCAACAAACCCTCGCATACAGGAGTATTAAAGCGGCTCTGCACGATACCGATACGCAAGCCCGAACCATTCAAATTTTGCTCTATTTCTTTCATTTGCTTTCCTTTAACTATTTGCTTGCGTGTAGCCTACAACTTCCAGCCCGAAGCCCGCCATACTTGGAATCTTACGCGGTGTCGCAATCAAACGCATTTTCCCAACACCTACATCACGCAGAATTTGCGCCCCGATGCCGTAACTGCGCGGATCCCACTGGGCCTGATGCGCCTCAGGTTTAGCTGCGGCACGATTTAACAAACTTGCCGCCATTTCAGTGTGATGCATCAGTACCAACACACCTGCCGATGACTGGCTAATTTTCTTCATCGCATCATGCACACTTGTGGAATTGGGATAGCTCGCCTGCTCTAAAAAATCCATCACTGACAGCGGCTCATGCACACGCACCAAAGTTTCTTGCTGCGCTTGAATTTCGCCCTTTACTAAAGCAAGGTGAACTTGCTGTGTTGTTTTATCGGTATAGGAATACAAATCAAATTCGCCATAAGCGGTTTGTACTTTACGCTGCGCCACACGCTCAACTAATTTTTCATTATGGCTACGGTACTCGATCAAATCAGCAATCGTGCCAATTTTCAAGCCATGCTGTTTAGCAAAAGGAATCAAATCCGGTAGGCGCGCCATCTCGCCGTCATCTTTCAAAATTTCGCAGATGACTGATGCGGGAGTCAGTCCAGCTAATGTTGCCAAATCACAACCCGCCTCAGTATGTCCTGCACGCACCAGCACGCCGCCATTTTGTGCTCGCAACGGGAAGATGTGGCCAGGCTGAACGATATCACTTGGCTTAGCATTTTTATCCGCCGCCACCTGCACCGTACGCGAACGATCTGCTGCCGATATTCCAGTGGTGACGCCCGTTGCGGCCTCAATCGACATCGTAAAATTAGTGGCCAGCGCCAAACCGTTTTCGCGCACCATCAAAGGCAAATTAATCTGCTCGCAGTGTGCTTGCGTCAACGTCAGACAAATCAAACCACGGCCATGTTTGGCCATAAAATTTATTTTTTCAGGTGTCACAAACTCAGCCGCAAAAACCAAATCGCCCTCGTTTTCACGATCTTCCTCATCCACCAGCACCACCATATTTCCGGCGCGGATCTCGGCGATAATTTCTTGTATTGGAGCAATATCTGTCATTACTTTATTCTTTCTCAGAGGACATCATGCGCTCGACGTAGCGAGCGATTAAATCAATTTCTAAATTAACCTGTGCGCCCGCAACTAATAAATTTAAAGTCGTTGACGCCAAGGTATGGGGAATTAGATTTACTTCAAACTCCGCACCCGCAACGTGATTCACCGTGAGACTCACTCCGTTGATGGTGATCGAACCTTTGGCCGCGATATATTTTTTCAAGAGTTGCGGCGCACGCACAATCAAACGCCAGCTTTCACCGATGTCATTAAACGCCACCACCTCGCCAACGCCATCTACATGGCCGCTCACCAAGTGTCCGCCCAAACGATCAGAGAGACGCAACGCTTTTTCCAAATTCACTAACGCGTTTTGCTTACCTAGTCCGATCGTGCAATTGAGTGTTTCGCGCGACACTTCAACTTCAAATGTTTTTTCGACGAGCTTAATCACAGTTAAGCACACACCATTGACCGCAATGCTGTCGCCTATTTGCACATCATCCAAGCCAAGATCTTCAGTCGTAATACTTAAACGCAAACCGCCGTCGCGGTCTTGTGCGCTACTGATGGTGCCAACATCAGCAATGATTCCACTAAACATAAATTATTCCTTTTTCACTTTCGCAATAATGCGCAAATCACTGCCAACTTGTCGCACATCGTGCCAAGCCAACTCTACTCGCTGATTTAGGCTGGTTAATTCGCCAAGTTGCGCCATACCCCGAGCCTTCTCGCCCAGTAATTGCGGAGCAAAATATAGCACTAACTCATGCACCAACCCTGCCCGCAACAACGCGCCATTAAGCGTGCGCCCGGCTTCGACTAATACCTCATTGCATCCCACACTTGCCAGATGGCGCAACGTTGCCTCTAAATCTACCCTGCCCGATTCATCCGGCAACACCATCACTTTTGCGCCCACATTTTCTAGGGCACTTATTTTCTCTGCGTCGTTAATCGCGCTAACAATCAGCACCGCGCCGCCATCAAATATTTTCGCGCGTGGCGCAATTCGCAGATGACTATCCAACACTACTCGCAAGGGTTGACGCGACGTTGCAATGTGGCGCACGGTAAGCTGTGCATCATCTTCCAACACGGTATCAATTCCTGTTAGCACAGCACAAGAGCGCGCGCGCCAACTATGCACATCACACCGTGCTGCCTCTCCGGTTATCCATTGGCTTTCACCATTCGCCAGCGCAGTCCGCCCATCTAAGCTCATGGCGATTTTGCTACGCACCCAAGGCAAGCCTCCCGCCATACGCGACACAAAACCGACGTTGAGTGCTCGCGCTTCAGCTTCCATCAAACCGTTTTTAACCATCACGCCAGCTGCTTGCAACTTGGCAATTCCTTTTCCTGCCACTAAAGGATTAGGGTCTTGCATCGCCATCACCACTCTTACCACTCCTGCGGCAATAAGTGCATCAGCACAAGGCGGCGTACGTCCAAAATGACTACAGGGCTCCAAGGTGACGTAAGCAGTAGCGCCTAGCGCCTTTTCACCTGCCATGCGTAGCGCATTGACTTCTGCGTGCGGCTCACCCGCGCGCTCGTGCCAACCTTCACCCACCATCACATTCTCTTTAACCAGCACACAGCCCACGCGCGGGTTAGGTGAAGTGCTAATCAACCCGCGCTCTGCGAGATGCAGCGCCTGGGCCATCCAATGACTATCAGAGGTATGCATCTTGTTAGCTCGAACTATTCGCCCTGCAACCAACGCACCATTAGCGCAATATTTTGTTGCGCTTTGGTCGTGTCATGCCCATCTGCCTCTACTCTTTGCAACAAAGCATTTCCCTCGGCGATCATCGATTCAATTCGCTCTGGCGGAAAAATCATCAATGCCGCTTGCAAGGTATCGCCATCTTCACTCAGCAAACTAGGCAGCTGTTCGTCATCGCTGATGATGTCATCAGGATTGAGAATATCCGAAACAATGAGGTAATCACAAAGCTGTAAGTGCAAACGCGTATGCTCTTCGTCACCTTCAAATTTTTCTATCGCATGCGGATCATTTTGCGAGGAAGTGAGCAACGTTGCACCAATTGCTGCGATCAGTTTTTTAACCGCATCTTTGATGATTTTAGTCTCACCAGGCAAACCAGTGCACACAGCGTAATGCTGTTCGAGCTGGGCTTTTAACAACAGCACAACATCGCTCTCAACGTTTTTATCTAACTTGATCGTGCGCTCAACCAACTCGCGAAATTGCTCCATAAATTGCCGCGATGCGACTTGATCTTGCTGTTGCGCTGCATAAATATCCTGTTGCGTAATTTGACTACCCGCATCACCAAATAATGGCTGGCCAACTTTACGTTGCAACTGACGCTCGCGCGGCCCGGGCTGTGTTGAGAAATTAAGACTCATGGCTATTTGTCGGTTTGTCTGCGTTTGGCGGGTGGCTTGCTCACCGCATCAATCGCGTCAGAAAAATCGCCCACATCTTGAAAACTTTTATAGACCGAAGCAAAGCGAATATAAGCAACCTTATCCAATTTCAGCAGCTCTTTCATCACCATCTCACCAATTTGGCGTGAGCCGATTTCACGCTCACCCAAGCCAAATACTTTTTGTGAAACGTTATCAACAGCGGCATCGACCAACTCTGTAGAAACAGGGCGTTTATGTAGTGCACGAGTAAAGCTTGTGCGTAGCTTTTGCGGATCGAATTCACTACGCATGCCGTTTTGCTTAACAACTTGCGGCATGCGTAACTCAACCGTTTCGTAGGTTGAAAATCGTTTGTCACAGGACAAACAACGACGACGACGGCGAATGCTATCGCCTTCGTCGTTTTCGCGCGTATCCACCACTTGGGTGTCAGGGTGCTTACAGAAAGGACATTTCATAGGATTGAGGAGCTAGGATTTAGGATTGAGAAAAAGCGTAACGCGAGGAATTTTCTCAATCCTCGCTGCTCAATCCTTAGTCCTGCTTCATGCACCGTAAACTGGAAACTGTGTCGTTAATTTTTTTACATCAGCGACCACGCGTGCAATCACCGCTTCATCATTTGGCGCATCTAGCACGTCGGCAATCAAGTGGGCCAATTTTTCTGCTTCTGGCTCTTTAAAACCGCGCGTCGTCATTGCAGGCGAGCCAATGCGAATACCGGAAGTGACAAATGGTTTTTGCGGATCATTTGGAATTGCATTCTTATTCACAGTGATATGCGCACGACCCAAAGCAGCTTCGGCATCTTTACCGGTGAGATTTTTTGCTTGCAGGTCAACCAAGAATACATGGCTATCGGTACGGCCAGACACAATACGCACACCGCGTTCAGTCAACACTTTAGCCATCACGCGGGCATTATCGATCACTTGCTTTTGATACGCCTTGAACTCTTTGCTAGCCGCTTCTTTGAATGCCACTGCTTTCGCTGCGATCACGTGCATCAACGGGCCTCCTTGTAATGCAGGGAAAATCGCAGAGTTCAGCGCCTTCTCATGCTCAGCTTTAGCCAAGATCAAACCACCGCGAGGTCCGCGCAATGTTTTGTGCGTTGTTGTAGTCACGAAGTCGGCAATGCCCACTGGATTGGGGTAATAACCTGCTGCGATCAAGCCAGCATAGTGCGCCATGTCCACAAACAGATAAGCACCAACGCTATCCGCAATCGCACGGAAACGTTTCCAATCAATTACCAAGGCATAAGCAGAAGCACCTGCCACAATCATCTTTGGCTTGTGCTCAGTCGCTAAACGCTGCACTTCGTCGTAATCAATTTCTTCTTTGTCGTTCAGGCCGTATTGAATCGCTTTATACAACTTGCCGCTGATATTCACCGATGCGCCGTGAGTAAGATGCCCGCCATGCGCCAAACTCATGCCCAAAATGGTGTCACCGGGTTTCAGCACAGAAACATAGACCGCTTGGTTAGCTTGTGAACCAGAGTGGGGCTGCACGTTGGCGTATTCAGCACCAAACAGCGCCTTGGCGCGATCAATCGCCAGTTGCTCTGCCGTATCCACATACTCGCAGCCACCGTAGTAGCGCTTGGCCGGATATCCTTCTGCATATTTATTGGTGAGCTGGCTACCCTGCGCTTCCATCACCGCTGGACTGGTGTAGTTTTCCGACGCGATCAGTTCAATGTGCTCTTCCTGACGACGAACTTCTTTTTGCATAGCATCCCACAGATCGGGATCGGTAACGGCAAGGGTATTTTTACGCGAAAACATGGCGGCCTTTCAAAATAAATGGGTGAAATCGGAAAGGCGCGCATTTTATCACGGGGCGAAGAACTCAGCAGTCGCAAGGAAACAATCGAATTATTGTTCGTAGATCGGTTCGGATAGCTCTATGAGATTGCCATCGGGGTCGCGAAGATAGATTGAGCGAATTTTACTGGTCGCCCCAGTACGTAGCACAGGGCCTTCAACAATAGGCCAACCTACTGATTTTATTTTATAAACAACCTCATCTAGCGGCTCGGTCACGATAAAACACAGATCCAATGATCCCGGACACGGTATCTGAGCCTTCGGCTCAAACTCATTTCCCTTGATGTGCAAGTTGATTTTTTGCAGCCCAAATCTGAATGCCCTGCGCTCAACGGGAGGCGTCCCGCCGACAAAAGTCTCCAACGACATTCCAAGAATGTTGCAATAGAAATTGATGCAATCAGTTTCTTTGGCTGTTGTTAGGACTATATGATCGAGATGACCAATCATTTTCTTCTATTGCAAGTTACCGAATCGCATTGGCTTGGATCTGCGAAAAATAGCCAGCCAATCGCCATTGCCGCGGGAATTGCGATGTACCAAATTTGATTGCCCGATAATGCACTTCCGACAAAGCCAATCAATGTACCAATCCCCACACAGGCGATTAACCAAGCCAAACGTTTTAAGAATTCGCCTGAGGTTAATCGTGCTGGCGGAGTGGAAATATTATCGGGCATGAGAAATTCAGATCGCCTTAACGCCCTGCTACAGACATTCGATCAATCAAGATTGAGCCGCACTGGCGTGAACCTTGCACCAGCACATCGTTACCTACAGCAACAATGCCCTTAAACATTTCTTTCAAATTCCCCGCGATGGTGATTTCTTCCACGGGATATTGAATCTCACCATGCTCAACCCAAAAACCTGCTGCGCCACGCGAATAGTCTCCTGTGACAGGGTTCACACCCTGTCCGAGCAACTCGGTCACCACCAAACCGCGATCCATTTTTTTCAACAGGCCATTGAAATCCAACTCGCCTGATTGCACGATGAGGTTGTGGCTACCACCGGCATTTCCGGTAGTCTGCATTCCTAATTTTCTCGCAGAATAGCTTCCCAAAAAGTAGCCATTCAATACTCCTGCATCAACAACGGTACGACATTGCGCTTTCACGCCTTCATCATCGAATGGACTGCTTGCTAGGCCACGACGAATATCTGGCACATCGTCGATGCGCATAATGGAAGAAAAGATTTGCGTATTTAGTCGGTCAAGTAAGAAAGAAGAT
>JFJP01039820.1_pt1 | contig 16373 bp, 13 predicted proteins | sample 431651 | NCBI WGS metagenome assembly JFJP01 (sample SAMN02602958, study PRJNA72255) | Microbial mat metagenome, whole genome shotgun sequencing project. | biome: fresh water; feature: sink hole; material: water; isolation source: purple microbial (photo- and chemosynthetic) mats found in... | reverse complement strand
GCTGCTGATGGAATACAGGAACAGCACTGAAAGAGAATAAAGTATTGATCCGGTGCAAATGCCGTATTTGTGTCATCCCATTCGCAAATCGCAAATCGACAATCGACAATCGACAATCGACAATTACCTTGGATCAACCACCTGCCCCATAAACACTATGGTTCCAGTAGTTGTCTCCCTGATGAAATAGAGGAACGGCCGGTTGATATTGACAACTGTAGTCATGGGCATCGACGTGAATTCAAATTCAACAACAGTCGCTGCTGCAGCTTCGGTACCCTCTTCGTCGGTCTTGATGAAGGTCTGATGCAATACCCTGGAAATAAGTATACTCTGATCTGAGATATTGCTGAAGTTGGCACCCATGCCAAAGGCTATACCCATACCGAGAGCCGTAAGATCATCCTTCAGCTCCCTCTTGTATTCATATTCAAACCTGGGCAGGCTCAGCTGAACTTCAGTTGTGCCATTTGACAAGCTCTGCATCCACAAAGCCCAGTCCTCCGGATTTAAAGTTGCTGCCGCAGATGCAAGAGATACATCCTCATCGGGAAGCATTACAACCATCGAATAGTTACCCTGACCGTATGGCAACTCTACCAGGGTGGCGTCTCCGGTGGTTGTCACTGCAAAGTTTTCCTTCTGGTACATCATGGGTACCTCAACAGGGTTTCCCGGCGTAAGGAAAAACGGTTTGTTCTCTGTATCTTTTGTATCAAACTCATATCTCCACTTTCCGTTGAAATATATGGCGTTGATAAGCAGCATGGCCAGATCGGGACTGAGATGGTCAAGCATATCCTGGATCTTGTCATGAGTCTTATCTTCTATCCAGCCGTTAACCATATCCACGGCACCAGGGTCCGACACGTCAATATTACGGGCTTCGGCAAGATACCATGTCTTCAGTGCATCAATGTAAGGCTGTTTTACCGTCAGCCGTTTCTCAACCCATACAGAGTTGGCAATCTCCATCGTGACTCTCGGGTCAACGGGAATCATATCCTCCATCAGCTTAAGATAGGTCTCATTTATTTCCTGAAGGGTCTTGTCGTCATACCTGAGCGTATGCCTGACCGCATCAAAGGTCTCACCGGCAGCGCCATTGAGTACCATCGACAGGGCGCTTGTAATGCTGAAGGGAGAGATCATGATGTTCTCAGCACCCTTCTTCTCTGCAACAATGGGTAAAAAGAGATCAAAGGCGAATTTGTTCGCCGAGTCAATAACATCCTTCTGTTTAAGAGTCAGCTCTATTGGTACCGGGTCTCCCGGAGGAGGATCATTTTTGGTTCTTTCACACGAAGCCATAATTCCGGAAATGGCAGCAATCGTTAAGATGGCAGTGATTTTTATTTCTCTTTTCATCGTGCTTACAGATTAGGTTACCCCTCTTTCGAGCAAAAATCATACCACTTCGTGACCAATAGTCTGATTATTAGTCAGGAAGTTGATACCGGCACCTGAGTTAGGCAAATTTTCCTTAAGTTAGCAACTGTATTACGCGAAAGTGAAACCGGAAAACGAAATACTAAGGACAGCCCGCAGGATGCAGGCTTTAGCCCAGGCAGGACTGCATTATGCAGTGGATGAATTTGACCGGCAGCGCTATGAGGAGCTCAGGGTCCTGAGCGTTCAGCTTGCAGCTTACGTCACTGATAGGCCAATTAATAAGATAAGGGATCTTTTTACAAATGAGACCGGGTTTCAGACACCCAAGGTAGACATCAGGTCCGTGGTTATCAAAGACAATAAGGTCCTCCTTGCCAGGGAACGAAGCGATGGCGGGTTCTCTCTGCCTGGCGGCTTTGCCGATATCAACTACTCTCCGGCCGAGGTGGCTGTGAAGGAGGTCCGTGAGGAGACCGGACTGGAGGTCAGGGTCAGCCGCGTACTGGCAGTCATTGATACTGACAGGCATAATTTTCCGCCTCTGGAGTATCACTATTATAAGATCGTGCTATTGTGCGATCTGACAGGAGGTGAGCTCACTGACAGTAATGAGACCACCGAAGCCGGATTCTTCGACTTTGAAGAGCTGCCGGAACTTTCAGAGAAGCGCAATACCCGCCAGCTTTTTAACCTTATCAGGAGGCAACTGGCTACAGAGCTGACATATTATGATTGAGATAACACTATTCTGATGCAGATATGACCGGCTTGACAAAAGAAGAGATCATCCGCTACAACAGGCAGATTATCATCCCGGAGATTGGCGAACAAGGGCAGGAGATGCTTCGCAATGCGACTGTGCTTGTAATCGGTGCCGGCGGACTCGGTTCACCGGTAATATTATACCTTGCAGCTGCGGGCGTAGGCACAATTGGCATTGCTGACCCCGATGAGGTTCATATCAGCAACCTGCAGAGGCAAATCCTCTATCATACAGAGGATATCACAAGACCAAAGGCCCAAACGGCAGCCGAACGGATCTCCCTTCTCAACCCACATGTGACAGTACAGACTTACCCTGTGAGATTCAGCGAAGAGAATGCAGCGGAGCTACTGAGAGGGTATGACATCGCGGTCGATTGCACTGACAATTTCGCTTCCCGATATCTGCTCAGCGATGCAACCCTCGCTGCGGGCATTCCGATGGTCTACGGCGCTGTCAGCCACTTCATGGGACAGGTGTCGGTGTTCAATTACAGGGGAGGTCCTTCATACAGGGATCTGTACCCTGAGGAGACGCGAACAGCAGCAGATGCCAGTCCTTCGGAGCAAGGCGTTATAGGCGCTCTCCCGGGAATCATCGGGTCATACCAGGCCTGCGAGGTCATCAAGATAATTACAGGAACAGGGGAGATACTCTCCGAACGACTCCTTCAGATAGACGCCCTGAACCTCAGGTCAGAGATTATTTCCTTCTGAATCTTTTATTTGCCCGGTGCCTCTTTTTTTCCGAACTTAGTTTTTAATATTCCACAGTTACTGCACTGATGACTGCTGTTGCTGCTTCTTTTCTGACCCTTGCCCTGTTACTCCTGCAATCAGCGGAAGCGGTACAGTCATTCAATGAAAATCCTGATACTTCGGCAATCAATAAGCAGACACGTGATGCCTATACGGGGTCAAGACGCAATCCTGACCTCTCTGTTATCCTTGCTCATCAGGCACTTAGCGCATCGCGAAGCACAGAATACAAAAAAGGCATTGCAGATGCCTCGCTGGCTCTGGGGATGGCTTATCTCGCCAAATATAACAAGGGCGACAGTGCCCGGTACTATAATGAGCTGGCTCTCTCGACCTATGAAGAAACCGGTGATATAACAGGTAAGGCACGGGCATGTTACGGTCTGGCCTATGTTTACAGCTTCAGGGGCGACTACCTCAATACGGAAAAGTATGGCGCTCTCGCTCTGCGACACTTTGAAGAAGCTGCAGACCACCGGGGTATCATCAACAGCCTGAATGTCCTTTCTTATGTTGCCCGCCAGCAGCAGGACCTTGAAAAGGCACGCGGCTATCTCGAGAAGGCAATAACCGCGGCAAATGATGTAAAAGATACTCTTTCACTGGCCGAAGCAACCAATAATCTTGGAAATGTCTATAAGGAAATGGCACTGTTCAGCCAGGCTATTGATTCATATTTTGAGGCGCTGCGACTCTGGGAGCTGAAAAGAGATACTGCCGGCATGTCCATTGCCTATGGAAGCATAGGCCTGGCCTATCTCTACCAGAAAAACTACAATAAGGCTTTGGAATACAGCATGAAGCATCTCGTGCTCTCCGAAAAGCGCGGCGATCTCTGGGAGACGGCCAAGATGTGCAATAATATTGCCCAGATATACAATGCGAGACAGATTTATGACAGCGCCCCGACAGGTGAAGCCGACGCCTGCCATAACATCGCCGCTACCCTTCTCTATATGGGAGAAACGGACTCTGCACACTGGTATGGGAACAGGGCCATAGAAATTGCAACGGAAAAGGGACTTGCCATACCGCCTTCATATTTCCTAATGCTTGGGAATGTAGAGCAGTACCTGGGTGATTACCGCAGGGCAACGGATAAAGCTCTCCGTGCTTATGAGATTGCTACGGAACGGGAGATGCCGCTGGTGATCTCTGACGCTTCGCTGCTGCTCAGCGACCTTTACGGCAGAACAGGAAGGATGGACCTGGCATACCGCTATCTCAGGGAACACCTGCAGCTGAAAGACAGCATCAGCAATGATGAGTTTTTGAAACAGGTCACCCGGATGGAGATCCAGTACGATTTCGACAAGAGGCAGAAAGAGGCTGAATACATACAAATGCAGGAAAAATTAGTGCGTGACCAGAAGATAAAACAGCAGCGCCTCTATCTCAAAGGGCTTGGAATATTGCTTATCCTGGTTGCCCTCATTTCACTCCTTTACCTCCGGCACACCCGACTTATGGCAAAATACTCACAGATTGACCTCGAGCAGAGGTTGCTGAGAGCCCAGATGAACCCTCACTTCATATTCAATTCGCTGTGCGCCATACAGAACCTCATCCTGGCTGAAAAGCCTCAAAAAGCGAACGCTTTCCTTACAAAGATTGCAGGCCTCATCCGCAATATACTTGAAAACTCACGCGAAGAATATATACCGCTGGAAAAGGAGATTGAGACTCTCAGGTATTACATGGATGTTCAGCAATTGAGATTTGAAACCGGATTTGAATATAAAATCAATGTTGATCCATCAATTGATCCGGAAAATGTATCTGTTCCTCCCATGCTGGCACAGCCATGCGTCGAGAACTCTATTGAGCACGGACTTCTGCCGGGCAGGGATAATGGACTGATAAGTGTAACCTACTCGCTCAGAGGTGGACTGATAATGCTTGAGGTTACTGATAACGGCATCGGAAGGGAAAAAGCCGCAGAGGCCAGCCAGGTTATGAAGAAACAGTCAATTTCGACAAAACTGACTGAAAAGCGTCTCGAACACTTCAGGAAGATCCTGAAGGAAAAGGAGATCAGTTATGAGATCACAGATCTTTTTGAAGGAGAGGCCGCTGCAGGGACAACGGTGGTGATAATGCTGCCATTTAAGAGGATTTATGCCTAAATTATAAACCGGATTACAGATCAGTTATGAAAGCGATTATTGTTGATGACGAACCAGCGGTAAGAAATACTATTTCAGCGCTGCTGAAAGATAGCTTCAGGGATATAACTGTAAGCGCACAGGCCGGCAGTGTCCGGGAAGGTTTTGCTGCTGTAACAGAACATCAGCCTGACCTCCTCTTTCTTGATGTCGAGCTTCCTGACGGGCTGGGATTCGATCTGTTGAAGAGGATTTCACCGGTAACCTTCAGGACTATCTTCATCACCGGGCACCAGGAGTATGCACTTGATGCCATCAAGGTCAGTGCACTTGACTACATCCTCAAACCAATTGATCTTGATGAGCTGGCTTTGGCGATTAACAAAGCCAGGGAGATAATCAACCATGATGAGGAACAACTCAAACTGCAGGCGCTGAGCGAGAACCTGGCGGGTAAGAAAGTGCTGAAACGCATCATCCTCCGTACCTCCGACTCCCTGCAACTGATATCAGTCAGTGACATTATCCGCGCTGAGGCCGACAGCAACTATACCCACTTCCATCTTTCAGGCGGAAAACACATCATGGTCTCCCGCACGATCAAGGAATACGAGGCAATGCTTTCCGGCTCGGGACTCATCCGCGTACACCAGTCTCATCTTGTCAATCTCAACTATATAGACAAATTCATGAAGCGCGACGGTGGTTATCTCCAACTAAGGGATGGTTCTTCGGTTCCCGTCTCCCCAAACCTCAAGCAAAAAGTCCTCCAGGCTATCACTGACCATCTCTACGAGTAAAATAAAGCTCAGAGCTCAGAGCACAGAGCTCAGGGAAAGAATAAAAGGATTGAGATATGGAAGATTTTAGATTTGAACAATTGGCTATCTGGAGGGAAGCAGTTGAAATTTCAGAGACACTTTTTGATTATGCTGAAATGGCCGATAATAAAAGGTTTTACAAATTTGCCGAGCAGCTAAGAGCAGCAGCATTGAGCATTTCAAATAATATTGCTGAAGGGTCAGGGTCATTTTCGGATAAGGAATTCGCAAGTTTTTTAAACATTTCAAGAAGGTCAATTTTTGAATGTGCTAATATCCTGCATATTTTTTTCAGGAGGCAGGTAATTACGGTTGAACAAAAGGAAATAGTATACTTATAACTTCTGAAGTTGAGTAAGATGATTACCATTTTTCGCAAGACAATCATCTCAAATTATTCCTCTGAGCCCTGAGCCCTGAGCCCTGTGCCCTGTGCCCTGTGCCCAAACCCCTCCAATACTAATCCAGACACCCGCTTTACTCATTTGCTCTTGACTCCGGCCTTAGGGTGGAATAACTTTCCATAAAAACGCAAGGCTATGAAGTATTCAGTCTTATTTACCGTGATCACCACTCTGCTTTTTCTGTTCTCACCCCAAGCCAGGCCGCAGAAAGTGAAAGTTGATGTCAAGGAGAAGGTGATTGAGACAACCGACAATCGAGCCAACCGCAAGACAGATGAGGTTATTGATGCAGGCTTCGATAAGATAGAAGAGGGTATCGACAATATCTTTAAAAAGAAGGATAAAAAGACCAGGGATGATCCCTCCGAACGGCAAGCAGAAAGTGAAGAAGCCGGAGATGCCGGGACCGCTTCCGGAAAGAACCACTCAGATGAAAAGGGATCCAATCAGTCGCAGCTCACCCTTAAGTGGAACAAGTATGATTTTGTCCCGGGCGAGAAGATAATCTTCGAGGATAACCAGGAGGGAGAGGAGAACGGTGAATTCCCCTCCAGGTGGGATCTTGCAGGTGGTGGCAGCGTTGAAAATGCATCCTTCGGTGATCAGAATGTCATCTATTTTAAAGAGGCTGAATCGTGCATTATTCCATTCTTTAAAGAACCTTCAAAAGACAACCTGCCTGATCTCTTTACGATTGAGTTCGACTGCTGGTTTGAGCCCGACGAATATTGCCAGTACTATGTCGATTTCTGGGACCATAAGAACCAGAGTGAAAGTACTATAGATATTGACCCGTTGATCATTAACGCGAACCATGCCGGTATAAATGATGTGGGTGAAGGCTTCTATCCCGGCTTTGAGGAAAAAGGTGAGATCACTTCAGGGTACTGGCGCCATGTGGCAATCTCTTTCAATACAAGGGCATTGAAGGTTTATCTGGATGACGCCCGGGTGGTAAACATACCAAACCTTGGAGTCAATCCTGAAGGCCTCACAATCTGTTGTGACGGGATGAATACCGTAGGTTCCCGGGGAGTAAACCGTTTTATCAAAAACATACGAATAGCAGAGGGTGCTGTCAAACTCTATGATAAGTTGATGCAGGATGGCCGTATAGTGGCCAACGGCATACGTTTCGACGTTAATAAGGCAACCCTCAGGCCCGAGTCAATGGGCATCATCAATGCAATCTATGGCCTTCTCAAAGACCACCCGGATATTAAACTTAGTGTAGAGGGTCACACCGACAGCGACGGAGATGACAGCTTCAACCAAAATCTTTCCGAACGCCGTGCTCAGGCTGTGGTTGACCAACTGGTAACTTTGGGTATTGAAGGTTCCCGCCTCTCCAGCGTAGGCTGGGGTGAAAGACAACCCGCAGGGCCCAACATCACGTCTGAAGGCAAAGCAGCCAACAGGAGGGTTGAATTTGTAAAGAAATAAGTGCAGGGCCAAACTTGTTTGAGACCTGCCGAATGCCGAAATAAATGTGCGAAGCAAATTTGAAAAAATATATAAACCATGAAAAAACAGATTTATGAACTTAAGGTTATTGCCGGGGTAATTCTGCTGACTTTTCTGATGATTCAGTCGTGCGACCGGCTCCGGGAAGATCCGGATTATATCGGTACATGGCAGTACACGGAAAAAATATATCTGGGGGAGGTGACTGTAAACATTACTCACACTCTCAAACTGACAGATGGCTCCTTCGAAGAGGTAATAATCTACCGCCGTGACAACACAAGTGCGGTGATGACATTGTTAGGGCTGAAAGGCAGCATAAGCGTAAGTGATGACGAAGTGAACTTCACTCTTACAGCTGTAGGGGAGTGTCTGAAGGATGCCGTCAATAACTGCACGGCAACTGTAGAGTGGTTCCCAAAAGGATCTCAGACCTATAATGATTACCTGCTGATCGGAATGTCAGAGTCCTTCAGCGGCGCGTTTGAAGCAGACGAGTATTACCTGTGGCTGGTCCGTGATATGAACAACGATACCGATACGGACGACGACTGGGAGGATATAGAATTTGAACGACTGTAAAATTATTCCGCGATGGCACTTACTACAATACTTCAGGGGAGCCAAGACAAAACTGCAAACCGAGGAGTTGAATTTTACTAACAGCTTGCTGATTTTTGCAATAAAAAAAGCTTCAATGAAAACTATTTGTAAATGCCTGATCGTTTCCGCTTTGCTTCTGTGCTCTTCAATTTATTCTATGGCTCAGGAAAACCTTGAAACTTTGTTTAACCGGCTAAACAATAAAATTGAATCTGAGATATTACAGCCAGTATGGCCCGAGGTAACACACTTTGAGGCTTACTTAAAATGGATGCAGATCAAGGCAGCAGATCGTGACAGGGCAAAAGAATATGCCAGGCTAGCTGAGAATGAGGGGAATCCTTACTGGCATAATAAGTTTATATGGCTGTCAGAAAATGCCCAATGGTCAGGTGAGGGTACAATTCGTGCTGCAATTTACAAATTCATGGATCCGGAAGATCACAGAACCAATAAACCTATTGGGTGGGGTCAGGCGTGTCATCGAGCAGGACCCCAGTTAGGAGAGAGGTTGTATATACATGCTATTGAAAACGGACTTAGGGCCGATGATGTATTAGAAGCTGTCAAATGTCTTTTACGGTATGCAACCAACGATCTGGAAGCAAGTTACCTGTATACTAATCAAGAATCCTTCCTCGGCAGTTATGATGCAGAGGGATTACAGGTTATGCCTAAAGGCGACTGGAATGCCTATTGCATGCGCCGCGGAGAATTTACTACAACTTACCAGGGAGAACCGGTAGCTCCTGCAGACAAAGCTATGGCATGGATAGAGGAGATAAGAAATGTATGTGAGTTTTATGGTCTAGACCCCGAATTCAATGATGCAACCGACCTTATGGTGCAATACCTTAAAGAGAAGAAGGTGCTTTGCCTTATGCCGGAAGAAGGTCATCAGTGGTATTTAGATCTTGCTCAGCAGTATGAGCTTGACAGGGCAAAGGAATATATGGAAGGTTTTTACGCCACGATAAAAGGAAAGATCGAGAAGAAAAAGGACGGCGAAGTACAACCTGTTCCAAATGCAGAAGTCAAATTCCTTGCCCCGGATGACAACCGGACCTGGACAACAAACTCTGATCAGGACGGAAATTATATAATCGAAGGTGTAATTCTGCATAAAAGCTGCAGCCCTTTTATTCTTGCTGCCAGAGGAGAGGGTTGCGACAAGGAGGAGCAAGTGCAGGGACCCCTGGAAGAGCCTGATAAAAACTATGAGCTGGAAAGAAACCTGGTACTTGATTGTGAGGATAGTGGTTTCTACGGTACCATCTCAATGTATGAAACAATGGGAGCCGGAGAAAATCAGTCGCTGCTTGCAGCACTGACCCCCGGTGGTGAGTACAACATTTCAAAAAACTGGATGATCGAGCTCTCTTTCAAGCCTGTGGTAAAAACCTCAAAGCTCCTCAACTACAAGGTTGAAAGAGCAACTCTCATGAGTTTCTCTGATGAGTATGCACAGACTATGTTCAGAATGGAACGCGAAGGCAGGCGCATTGAAGGCAGGGCAAGCGAAAAAGCAGAGGCAGGCGGGAGATCTCTTTCAGCAGCAGAGTGCAACCTCCGGCTTATAATAGATACTTTGAGCGGCAAGTACTGGATCAGGGGTGAGATTACTGTCAGCGGTATTGAGATAAAAGGAACCAACGAAATGGATATTAAGGTCAAACCTATTAATAAGGAGATTGATGAAGAGGCAGAGGGGACAACAGGAATAGATGAAGAAATTGAAATATCCGGAACATTTACTGCTGCCAATCCCGGTAAGTTACCCGAAGAGATGAAAGGTACCAGAGACCTTTTAAAGGAATTACCAGAGGAGTTCAGGGAGTTTATGGAAGATCTGGGCGGAGCACAAGCAATACTTTTCTCGTGGAACCTAAAGAAGGATGAATAATAATGAAAACTAACAACTACCATTCAATACTGAAAGGGTGGCTGATCATTTTACTGACATGTGTCTCGCCGGATGGATCAGCACAAGAAAAGTATTGTTGTTTTAGAAATCTTATTTTCCCGGACTTTCCAATGCCTCCGGAGCAGGAAAGAGATATAAGCGACTTTATTTCAACATCATGGGACTCATACATTATTAAATCCGGCATTCATGAATTGCTGGAATGCCCTCTGATGATCGAAATTCTGGACTACACAGGAGTAATTGACCGTGATTCAATGATTGAGCGCATTACGGCTGTGGCAACTAAGAAACCGCCTGAGTTCGAATCGCATTATGAAAACATGAGAAAAAGCGCGGAATATATCTGGAAAGGAAAGCTGGAACTGACATACATCGAAAGAATTGTACCGGGCTGGACTGAACCTGCCTACGGAGGCGGAACTGAATATCTCCCCGGCTATGTTGTCGGTGGATGGAAGTTCACGATTCAGTTATTTGATATTCAGCATGATGAAATCGTAAAAGAAGCATCAACTACATGGACGGGTAGTGATATAGGGTCCTATAAGAATTTGGAAAGGGAGTATAAGGAAGGAACCTCTGACAGACTAAAAATAGACATTTTAGAAGAGCTGTTTGACAGGGAGTTTCATAATCTTAAGCAGATTATATGGGAATATGAGAAAGTCCCAAAAAAAGTAAAATTTGAGAGCGAAGTGATAAAAGTTGACCCTGAAAGGACAAAAAGGATCACATTTAAGGTGACGGATGAAAAAGGTGAGATCCCGAAATCCTGGCAACGACTCGCAGTAAAGGTTGATTTTGGTTCACTTGATAATGGCACACTTTGTTGTGAAACGGGAGAAGATGCCAGATTCTATTCCTTCATGTGCGAGGAAGGCCAGGTAACAATTGAATATAAAGCTCCGGATCCTGACAAAGCTACCCTGGACCACATAACAGTATTTAATGGTTGCATAACTAAAAACACTGACCTTAACGATATGTCAATGATTGATATCCAGGAAGAAATAGGCGCAGTAGATATAGCGCTTGTCAATGAGGGTTACTCAGGCACAATTACCCTCACAAAAAGCTGGGATTATTCAGAACGATATGATGACCACACCTCAACCTATACTGGTAACCAGACGATCAACATTAGCGGAATATTCAAACCAATCCCCCAGATGGAAGGTATGGAGGGGCAACCGATTAAAATCTTCGGGAAAGGATCAGTTCACGGCACATGGAAACATAATGAGAGACGCTACTGCGAGGGAAAAGGCTGCGGCGACTGCCCCGGACTTATGTATGATGAATCAGGCTCAGGCAGTGTTCCCAAAATGTTATTGGATGCAATAATTATTACCACCAATGTTTGGCCAACAGACAATAAGGTTGTAGCTGACCAGCTCAAACAGTTCGGGATGGATAACTTCTATGATATCATGATTCCGGGCGAATATGTCGATACACAGAGAAGAATCAGGTCTGACCACGGAGACGAAGGCTGCCAGTGGAGTAACTCTGCCTCGTTCACAACTCTGACTGAGTGTTCGGTCAGGTTTAAAGTCACCGATATTGAGCACCTGCATGGAAGAGAATCATGGAGTTCGAAAAGTGACAGCCATGGCATAAGCGTCACAAATCTTACTGAGGCAATATACGATCAACCTCCATATGACCCGGAACAGAACGGATCAGATTATACCTATACAATCACATGGAATTTGAAGGCACTTTAACCTGCCATACTGATGTGCAACCAAACAATAAGGTAAAATGAAAAAGTTTATCGTACTTGAAGTTTTCCTGGTTTACATGCTGACAGCAGCTCAATCCCAGGAAAAAACCCTGAAGCCCTACGGCATCAAATCAGGAATTATTGAATACGCCTACTCCGGCGATAAGACCGGTACCGGCACTCTCTATTTTGACGATTACGGGATGAAAAGCGCAATGTACATGAAAACCGTCTCAGACGGGGAAGAAAGCACAAGCTGGGTGATTACTTCCGGCAATGACCAGTATATGTGGGATCCCGATCAGCCCGATGACGGGATGAAAATGAAGAATCCGCTTATTTCATGGATTCAGGAGGCATCAAAAGGTGACATTGAATCATTTACAGAAGAGACATATTTAAAAATGGGCATGGCAAAAAGCGGGACAGAGCTCTGCCTTGGCAAAGAATGCACAGTTATCATGGGCAAACCGGGGAAAGTGCTGATATGGAATGGAATAATGATGCTTTCAGATTTCAAAATGGGCGCTTACGTATCAAAACAGGAGGCAACATCTGTGAAAACAGATATCCCGGTAGACCAGAAATACTTCGTCGTACCAAAAAACATCATCTTCTCTGAAATGCCCGGGTTCTGAAAAGACTAACCTGACGTAAATACGGTCTGGCTGATCATGCAATTTCTCCCTCCTTTTTCAGCCACTCCAGGGTGACCTTCACTCCTTCTCTAAAAGGAGTGAAGCCGTAACCCAGCTCTTTCACAGCCTTATTACTGCTCAGGCTCCAGTGATTGAGATATTTCTTCACCCACGATGCAGTGAGAAGGGGTGCTATTCCAGTGACGGAGGCCTGCCACTCCATTATCTTTGCCGCTGTAATCATAAAACGGACAGGCAGATGGATGAGCCAGGGACGTTTACCCGTAACCTCGGCAAGTATCTCAAAGAACTGCTCAAAGGTCAGGTTCTCACCTCCCAACGCATAGCGCTGCCCCGGACGGCCCCTTCGCGCAGCCAGAATATGTCCGCTGACTACATCATTAACCAGCACATAACTGCCGATGCAGGTTCCGTCTCCGGGCACAATATGCCATTTGCCCAAGGCATACAGTTTTATCATCCGTGTCACGGAATTGCTTTCGTTTATGGGTCCGGGACCATAGACACGGGGTGGATTGACAATTATGGTTTCAAGGCCGTCCCTGTTATATGACCTGACCAACTCTTCAGCCTCGGCCTTGGTCTCCTCATACTCATTAAACCAGGGAACAGTCCGCGGGAAATCCTCATCAATGGGTTCAACACCCGGAGAAGGACCAATCACAGCCGCCGACGAAGTAAATACGAAACGCTTCACTCCCGCCGCGAGGGAAGCCTTAAGCATGTTCTCAGTGCCGGTGACATTGATCCTGTGCGGCAGGCTTTTATCTTTTGACCATGGCTTTGCAAATGCGGCAAGATGGAATACAGTATCACAACCTGCCAGTCCATCATTTAACACTGCTGAGTCTTCAATATCTCCGAGAACAGCAGTGACATCGGGCAGGTGCGAAAGCGACCGGAATTTTTCCTGCGAACGTACCAGGCATCTTACAGTGTGCCCGTCGGCTGAGAGGCTTTCAACCAGCCTCATTCCTATAAAGCCGTTGGCACCGGTAACAAAACAGTTCATAGAGTAAGAGCTACTCTATAAAAGTATTTAAATTAAGGGTTAAAGCAAAGAGCCGCTTCTATTTTTCAGTATAAAGACCCTCTCTTGACAGCAGGTGGTCAAGATTTGCCAGGCCGTAAACAATCACCGCAGTAACTACTGAAGTATGCTCCTGGTATTCAGCGATGCTCTTATCATATGTATCACGCTCGGTATGCCATATCTCACCGTAATTGAAGTTGTAACCCTTGATGTCGGGCTCATCAAACCTGAGAGTCGGTACCCCGTTGATGGCAAAATGAGCGTGATCAGAACCGCCGGCAGTGGCCGGACGGGGACGAGCCGGCTCCGTACGCTTCTTCAGGGTGAAGGGGAGGTCGGGATTGATGCTGCTGAGCGGCTTGCATATCTTTTCAAAATCATCATACATAGCCTCGGGTACTGTGATTCCCATGGTGGGCGTGGGACCACCGTCGCGATTGAAGTAGTGGGATATGTTCGGGAGCTTCTCTTTGTTGTTTTCTACCCAGTGCTTCGAACCTACCAACCCGAACTCTTCAGCAGCCCAGAGGCATGCCAGGATAGTGCGGTCAGGCTTGCCGCCGGCGGCCATTATAAGGCGGGCTGCCTCCATTGTAGGACTGAGGCCTGAACCGTCGTCCACTCCTCCGGTTGCAACATCGAAGGCATCCAGATGTCCGCCCATCATCACATATTCATTCGGGTATTTCTTCCCTTTTATCACACCGATAACACTGTAGAATTTTACCGGACCCGGTTTGAAGTGGTTCCGTATGTCGAACTCCAGTAAGAAATACTGTCTCTCCCTGGCCATCTCAGCTATAATCTCATACTGATCCTCGTCGAGCTTTATATCGCACACCGTCGGCAGGTTGTCAAAGGTTAGCCTGTCGATGTTCTTCCTGTCATAGAGGGCCCGTATGGGTACCTCTGATGACTGTATCACACCCAGGATGCCTGCCTCGCACATCTCACGGTAGAAGAGTGCGGGTTCCTCCTTGAGCTTATGGAGCTCCTTAGGGGGATTGGCCCTGTTCGTCATGTTTTCACGCATGATCTCGCGGTTGATCTTTGCAACCGAATCGTTGAAGGCTATGGTTGCAGCCCTGGCACTGTCGGCTGCAAGCGACCAGTCGACCGGCCATCCGCTGTTCGTTCCTCCGATGAGTACCCAGGCGCCCTTCAGGGCACCCTTCATCCGGTCAAACTCATCTTTGCTCTTCGGCTCCAGGAGCACATGACCGCGCTGTACACCCTTCGTGCCTGATGTGTATGAGGGGGTGGCAAAGTGAAGGACCATGCCGTTATCAGAGAGCATCCTCCCGAACCACGGGCCGCGGTTGAATCCCACCGGCACGGTGCCGGCCTCATCAAGGATCACCTCCATGCCCCAGCTTCTGAACTGCGATGCGCACCATTCCACTGCATTCTCATAGGCATCGGAACCGACAAGCCTGCCGCCTATGCGGTTGGATACAACATCAAGATGATGCATCGTACGGTTATCTGTCTGACCCAACTCAATGATACGGTCAACAACCTTGTTCTGCTGGGCCTGAAGGCTTGTGGCCGCCATAATCAGCAACAGGGGAAGGAATATTTTCTTCATGAAGAGGTGTTTAATTTTTTATCAACCGCCAAGCTATTAATTAAGGCTCAGAAACAAAAGAAGTGCGGTGTGTTATTCAGCTGGCGGATAGTTAAAAAAAGTTATCGGATAAAAATTTGACCCTATTGGATTATTGTTTAGATTTGAGAAAAGGGTTATACCCGAATATAAACTCTCGTTTCAAATGGCAAAGATTGTAGTGTTGGGAGCCGGCATCTCAGGTCATACTGCTGCCGCTCATCTGCGGAGGAAGCTTCCGCGCAGGCATGAAGTAGTTGTAGTCAGCCCATCAGAATATTATCAATGGGTTCCGTCAAATATATGGGTTGGCATAGGAAAAATGACTGTTGACCAGGTCAGGTTCAAACTCCCTCCCCTATACAAGAAATGGGGTATTCAGTTCGTACAGGCAAAGGCGCTGGAGCTGCATCCCGAGGGGGATGCTTCAGGCAGCAGGGCCTTTGTGACCGTTGAATACACCGATACTTCGCACAAGGGGGAGAAAGCCTCTGTGGATTATGACTTCCTGGTCAATGCTACAGGGCCGAAGCTGAATTTTGATGCTACGGAAGGACTAGGTCCGGGCAAGTTTACATCTTCTGTTTGCACATATGGTCATGCGGCAGAGACCTGGGAAGAGCTTAAGGGGTGTTTTGACAGGATGAAGCGCGGCGAGAGGCTCACCCTCCTTTTTGGCACAGGCCACCCTGCCGCCACCTGCCAGGGTGCTGCCTTTGAATATGCACTCAACGTGGCATACGAAATTAAACAGCTGAAGCTTCTTGACAAGGCCGAGATGGTCTGGCTCACCAATGAGTACGAACTGGGCGATTTCGGCATGGGAGGCGCATTCATAAAAAGAGGCGGTTACGTAACCCCTACAAAGGTCTTCGCGGAATCAGTGATGGCAGAGTATGGTATCAGATGGATCAAACGGGCGGGTGTAACAAAGGTCGAAAAAGGAATCGTTCATTATGAGACCCTTGACGGCCGGCAGCTGACACAGCGTTTTGACTTCGCCATGCTGATCCCTGCATTCTCAGGAGTCGGCTTAAAAGCTTTCGGCAAAACCGGCGAGGATATAAGCAGCGCACTATTCGCTCCCTCGGGGTTCATGAAGGTCGATGCCG
>JFJP01038655.1_pt1 | contig 16377 bp, 24 predicted proteins | sample 431651 | NCBI WGS metagenome assembly JFJP01 (sample SAMN02602958, study PRJNA72255) | Microbial mat metagenome, whole genome shotgun sequencing project. | biome: fresh water; feature: sink hole; material: water; isolation source: purple microbial (photo- and chemosynthetic) mats found in... | reverse complement strand
TATTTCGATTATGACAGGAATAAGTGATTTATGATTACAATTTATGGAAAGTGCGGAATTTCCGCAACAGTAATTGCAGATTCAATTAATTCTCAAGGTAACAGACTGACTACATTCGAGCTGGTTTATCCGAGATTCATTCATTCAGAAATTATGACTCATAGAATGCTGTCTAAGAATGCAGCTAGTTCTAGAGCGATTCCAATCAAAAAAATGATTGAACTCATTCGAGAAACTCCGGCATTGCCTGTTTTCTGGGGAAAGAATCAGACTGGAATGCAATCAAACGAAGAATTGTCTGAAGAAGAATTTATTAAAGTTTCAACGATTTGGCATAAAGCTAAGGACGTAACGTTAGAATATGTGTCTTTATTAGATGATCTGAAATTACATAAACAAATTTCAAACAGACTTTCTGAACCATTTCAAATGATGAAGACTGTAATTTCTGGAACAGAATGGGCAAATTTGCTTTGGCTTCGTAATCATGATGCTGCTCAACCGGAATTTCATGAATTGGCTGAATGTGTTCAAAAGGCATTTGATCTTTCTAATGCTCAATTTCTTTGCTCTGGTCAATGGCATTTGCCTTATGTAAATTCAACGTTGTCTGGAACTAATCAGACGTTTGAAAATGATATGACTCTAGAAGAAGCGCAAAAAGTGTCTGCTTCTTGTTGCGCTCAAGTAAGTTATCGAAAGCTTGACGATACGCTAGAAAAAGCAGTCGATATCTATAATAAGCTTGTTGGAATGGATCGACAGCATGCAAGCCCGTTCGAGCATATTGGAACTCCAATCGGTAAGCTAGATTCTTTTTCTATTATGCCAAATGGAATCACACACCGAGATGTAAAAGGAAAATACTGGTCTGCTAATTTCAAAGGTTGGATTCAATATAGACAAACACTACCAAACCACGTTGTGTGGTAAGAAGTGGTCTAAATGCGTGATAGAGATCATTCTTTAATCTAGTACATAGGTTATATTGAACTTCGAAACTAAAGTGATCTATCACGCATTCTGATTAATTTGCACAAATGTTCGGCTAGTTTATAATTACTCCATAGAATAAACCAAACGAAAGCATGATATGGAAAATACATTATACGGAATCAAAGAAGGACAAATCTATATTGCCGCTGATGGGAGTCGCGCAGGACATATTGTAACTGATATAACTACCTACGCTAATTGCAATGACGTTGTAACTACTCCCTTTACAGCTAGCGGCATGAAAGAACCAGGGAATCGGATTGACTGCTTTAAACTTGCTATGGCGAGGTATTATTTGGCAGATGTGCAATTAGAATGGTTCCCAAAAGAACTCAGGAAAGATAGCTATGAAACTCTTGATTGATATTTGTTTCATCAAAACTGTAAAGTGTGATAGCAAAGTATGTGGTTGACTATTGATAAATCGGGAGTTTAGTATGAAATTATTTGTTCAATACACAGAGCGGAGTGTAGATCGTTATCATAGCGGTGAACAGTATGGTAACTGGCATGAAAGTTATGATTTTGATGTGGAAGGTGTTAGTCTGACACGTGATGAAAAATATTCAAACGAAGAATTTGAATGTTTGGTTAATGTAAACCCTGGAGATGTTGTTTATGTCTTGTCAATGACATATGATACTGGAGATTCTTTTGGCAATGCTACCGGCAGAGGCGAAGTTCTTTGGGTGTTTAAAGATTCTATTCTTGCCATGAGCGCGGAACGGAAGTGGAAGACCGAGAATGATAAGAAAGATCCTGAATTCAGCATTGAATTAGAAGTTGATGGCGGCAAAAAAATCAAACTGAGCAATCCTGCAGCAGGGTATTTTGAAAACCTAGGTCGAGTTGATATCAATGCGTTTTTAGTAAGACCGTAACCAAAAGGATTAAAGTATGAAAATTAAGTCTGCCAACGGAGTCGTTGGCTGTCTTTTGCGAGTCCATGACATTCAGAATAAATATGTGTTCAGAGTGTACGATCAACTTGGTGGCTTTATTGACTACGATATTGATCATAGCGATTTGGTCGTGAAAATCATTGACGAAGATTCAGCATTTTATGAAACGGACAACGGTGATTTTATTCTCGATCATTCTCCAGAAACTCTTGGATTAAGTACGAAAAATGAAAATTTATCTTGACTTAGATGGTTGTGTATGCAATTTCAAAAAAGCATACGATTCTACAGATCTTCCGAACACTCCAAAGAAATTCAAACAATGCGTTTCACACTTAAAGATTTTTGAAAATCTTGAATGGATGGAGAATGGAAAGCATTTGATCAATTTTTTAAAAAGTTTCAATGTTCCAATTGAAATTCTTACATCTCGTGGAACTATGGACGATGTATTAGGAAACGAAGCAATTCGACAAAAGAATATCTGGCTAGATAGAAATGAATTGTACTTTCCACGAAACTTTGTTAAAATTGGAATTATGAAAAAAGATTATTCTAAACCGGGAACAATTTTGATTGATGATACTTTAAGAGTAGTTGAAGCGTTCAATTCTGGATCTGGTAAAGCTATTTTGTATAATGATTCGCTTTATTCTGAAATCAAACCTATTATAATGAATAGTCTGTTAAACCAATGAGATGCAAACAGAATGATTTAGCTTTCGTTCGGAAAGCAGTTAGAACTTCTAATATTGGCAAAATTGTAACTTGCAAAGAAGTACTTGGAAAGTTTAAAGCTGGAGAAACTATCGTGTGGAATGGAGAGCATCACTGTTCTCCGGATGACGATTATATTTGGATCGTTTCAGCTTCAAATCTAGAAACGCTGTACGGTCCTTCTAGAGAAGCGATGATACCAGATTCTTGGCTCACGCCGCTAAAAGCTACTCCAGAAGAAGTCGAAGAAAAATCTTTAGAATTAGCATGAGAAAGAAAATTATGAACTTAGATGAAAAAACATTTGGTGATACTCCCGGAGCAATGTATTTGGCGCGAGCTTTAAACGATCTTAATTCTCAAACTAGTTTGCGATCTGCAGGTAAACGCATTACTGCCACTCGAAAACAAGTAAACGAATTAGAAAATTCTTTCTTTGAACATCGTTTATCAGCCAAGACTGTCGCAAATTGCTTGCGTCTAATGCGATTTGAAATTTCTGAGCAAGTAAACGATCATCCGCTTAATTGCAAAGAACGATTGATTGAGCAGCTGATTCGTAATGTTCAAATTGGCTACATCAAACGTGGTATTCGTTTATGCTCTGTTGCACGTAAAGCAGAACGCAAACTTGAGACAGCAAAACTTGAAGATAGTTATCGAGTATCGGACGAGATTTCTTTGGTTAAACTTTTTGATTCTCAGTCTAAACGGTATGTTGTTGCAGGTATGATCGAAAACGGAAAGAAGCATCTTGCTATAATTGATTCACACCAAATCGAAACTGTGACTCCAGAATTGCTAATGGAGCGTTCAGATCGACGCTGTAAGAGACTTGGAAAACCACATGTCAAAAGCTGATCGCATACGAGAAATTGCAGAAAACAATTCAAGCGCTTTAAGTAGAATCATAAGCGACTCACTGAGACTGATTCAGAAGCAAGGTCGAGGCTGTTACATCGAAGATTACGGTGTTGATTATGTCAATACAAAAGAAAACATTAGGGATTCAATTGGCGTTTTAGTTCCATTCTATTCTAATGGTAAACTGAAAAGACATTACGGTCTTATTTCTGAAGAAGCGCAGAAACCGATTGTTAGAATCATACAAAAGACGTATCATGTTAACGTAACAATTCAGAAAGAATATGAACGTCTAATTCTTGTTTTGCAAGAACTACAGTACAATCATGATGAATCTTTTGATAACGGAAAAAACGATATGAATAAATTTATAGAGCTTTGTAATAAATTGGAGAATGCACTATGTTAGAACGTGATGGATCAGGACGATTGAATCCAGTTGAAGAAATTAATGGACTTTGGTATTTTTGGGATGAGTCATGGGCTAATTCATACGGACCATTTAAAGACGCTGTAGAAGCGAATCTAGCTCTTTTAGAATACTGCCATCAAGTGTTAGGAGATGGCTCTGTAGAAATCAATGAATGGATTGAACCATAATGAGTACGTATACGCCTGACCGATGGGTTATTGTTAAAATTAAATCAGATGAATACGGAAGCATTTTTAAAATCTTTGCATCTTGGTCTGGTGGATATTTAGATTCTAATTCATGGAAACTAAGCTCTGGCAATTTACCAGATTTTAAAGATGGTTCATTCATCGTATTTCCGCAAGAGTCTGGTTCAGAATATAGATGTCACGAAGATGCAGAAAGAATGTCTGGTTATATGGCTTCTGTGTTCACTGGACTTAAAAATAGTGTAGAAAAAGTCGGTGGGACTATTGAAGTGATTGAATACAAAGACTATCATGATCAAAAAACGAATCTTTAATTACATTACTGAAGCTGAACTTAAAACTCTTCTGTCAAGAGCCAAGCAGAAAAAGTATGAGATTACTGAATATTGGTTCGAAGTAACTGAAATTACAGGTCAATCTGGAATTAGTTCTAAAGTCAGTAGCTTTTCTAGTTATAAAAACTACTATAACACGATTCTGTATTACGAGCATAAATTGCACAAATGTTCTAAAAGATTATAATAAACCATCTTCTCCAAATAGCAAAGGAAATCATGGTCTCTAAGGAACAAATCGTCTTTCTGTTGCAAACCAAAGATAAGGCTGTTGTTCGTGCTTTAGTGGTTCTTAATGACCGACAGACTGCAGACGAACAAGATTCTCAGGCTACTCGACTTGACAACGGTATGGGTTTCAAGCCTTGTCATGCTCGCATGGGTACTTCGATGGCGCAATTTTATCAAAAATTCGGTTATCTTTCTCTCAAGCAAATTGCTTACTGGCGTAAAACTGATGCTAAAGGTACCATGCGTATTGCTTGTTATTGGAAACAATTGATGGAAGTGGCTGCTCAGAAAGAATCAGCCAAAGCTGTTATTGCGTCAAACGATGTCGGTAACTTGATGGAAGAAAAGATTGCTTTGGAAGAAACCTTGGCTGGTTATAACGAAGGCGCTTTTGGTGATGTTTCTGATGAAGCTTATGACCGTATTTTTAGTCGGCTTGAACAAAACGCTGTTCAAATGGAAGAAATCAGCCGGTGCGAATATAAAATGACTCGTGATGGAATGTTTGTGTAATACTTAGATATGACGGAAACACTTCATGTATTAGATTTACCCAACTAACTTTAGGGCAATATTATGAAATTCGAAAGTAAACTAGAACAAGCTGGTCACCAACTCCTTAAAGGACGTCCATTGACCGACGAACAGTTTGAGTATTTCTTTGATTATTATTCTAATAACGGAGAAATGCCATACGGCGTAGCTAAAGCTCGGACTGGAGATCCATACGATTGGATTGATTCCAAGATTTCTACTGATTATGAACACCTGAGCACGACTAAGTTCGTTGGCCATATGATTAACCAATACGCATGAGAGAGAAAAAAATGAAAAACACTGTACTTGATATTGCTGAGCTCAGCACACTTCTTAAAGAAACTTCAGTCAGCCTTGAATTTGCCAAGGTTTCTGACGGGTCTGTTCGAAAAATGGTATGTACACAAAACTTTAAACTGATTCCAGAGTCAGATTATCCCAAGACAGAATTGTTTCCGACTGCAGAAAATGATGAAATTTTCCGCGTATACGATCTAGAGAAAAATTCTTGGCGGTCGTTTCGAAAAGATTCAGTAATTTCATTTTAAAAAAGGTACATGTATAATGCCAACCATTCCATCTATCAAATCTTTGTTGATGCCAGAATTTAGTGTAGAGTTTGCTCCAACTAATGTATTTGTCCTTGAACAAGGTGAAGTCAAATCAGTTTCTAAAGATCAAGCTCTAGAGTTAGACAACGATTATTTTTTCGTAGAAATCGATTCAGTTTATAACATTCCAGTCATTCAGAAAAAGCTATGATTACCAATCAAGAAATGAAAGATTTGCGCGAACGCAACGAAGAACGTCTCAAACAGGTCAAAGAAAAGCTTGGATCAAAATGGCTGCTTCACCCAGAAAACAAAATCAGGAAGCAAGAAAAGAATAAATAAAAGTATGGTTGTAATTCCTTCGAAACGAAGACATGCAAGACAGGGATTCGAATTCCCTCTGCTCCACCAAAAGCGTATTAGCTCGAATAAAGCATGTATGCTTTTAATGGGGCAGCTCTGGAAATTGATTGCGTGAAATTGTAGAGACGGCAACTCGGGAATGTGAAACCCGTTAGGATTGGGACTATCCTGGTCGAAGAAGCAAAACTTGTAACTGCAAACGTTGCACAAAACGACGAGATCTTCGCGCTCTGCGCTTGATCAAATCTGAGGATTAGAATTGTTCCTTATCATCCAAACAATCAGATGGACCTTCGGGTCCATTTTAGTCTGTGACAGAATCAGACATTAGCCAATTTTGCATTGGATCTTTATGCGGTCCTGATGCATGAGATATCATGATGTCATTAGAATCGGAGTCAGTTCCGTCCGATATAAAGCCAAATGGTGTCATGTTTTCCATGATGTACGCTTCATTCTTTTGAGCTAGAAGTTTTCTCACATTAGTGTTCGTGATATCAGAAAACATAGCTTGGCGTGTAAGCCAACTAAACAACCAAAGACATGTAGTCAAGTCGTCATTAATATGTGTGTCTGATGCAGCATAAGATGCGCCTTTTTGTTCAAACACATTTAGTTCTTGTAAACATTCGTATGAGTTTAAGACCAGTTGGTCACCCTCTACTAGTTCTTTTAAACTTGAACAACCAATACTCTTTACTCGTTTTGTTGTTCTTACTCCTGGGTATCCTGCACCTTCTGTTACATTTTCTTTTATGGTAAAATACACGTTTGGATATTCAAATTCATAGAAAATTACGTTGGCAATTTCCTGACCTGCGTCATTAATTTCTATCAAACAATATGCGTCGTTATACTGTTTGACTGTATTATAAATCATGAACGGATATGTAGTCAAACCAATTGTGTTGTCTTTAAATGTAGCTACAACTCTGTATGGCGTTGTAGATATATCAAAAATGACGAATGCTGAATAATCTAAATGCTGACCTCTAGAGGTATCTACAGTACATGCATATGAATGATCTTTAATCGGTCGCTCATATATCTTTAAACAATTGTTGGTAAAAATTGGTTCGACAAACGGAATAGTAGCTAGCTTTTCGCCAGATATTAACGTTTTCGAACTTCCTGCAAACGCGCACAGAATTTCTTGATTGAATTTTACTTCGCCAAGATTTTTGCGTTGTTCACCCAACCATGATTCATCTCTAGTTGGATTATCTGTCCACACTATCTTAATAGGAACAAACCCGTTTCTTCCTGCTTCAGCCTCTACCCACATTTTGTAAAACATATTCATCCCTTTGGGAGTAGACGTTACAAAAATTTTGGTTTTTTCGCCAGATGAAATAACTGGGAAAACTGATGCAAGAAATTCTTCTGCGATGTTATTAGGAATAAACGAAATTTCGTCAATATAGATTTTGGAACAAGAGTTTCCGCGGATTGCTGACGGAGATGTAGCAGAAGTAAAGATCTTTGAATTATTATCTAGTTTGATAGATCCTTTATTCCATTCTACGACGCCTTGCTGAATCCAAAATGGAAGGTTTTCGTATGAAAACTGTATGCGCGAAAGAATCTCTCGCGCCATCGCTGCCTTATTAGCTAATATGGCAATGTTTTCGTCTGAATTGAATAGCACTACCCATAAAAAATATGCTGCAGTAGTAATCGTTTTGCCGAATTGTCTCGGCGCCAAGGCTATAACTTTTCTGTTATTATGATATGCAAGTATCAGCTTTTCTTGATATGGGAAAAGATCAAACGAAACTACACCACGATCTACATGAACTACTTTAACATATTTCCTAATGAAATAAATCGGATCTTGAGAACACTTGATCCATTCATCTACTTGTTCGGCTGTATAAGAAACCTGAACACCAGAAGCTTTTAAATTCTGCTGTCCATTATAGAATTCAGGTTTCTTAAAAGTAGCCATTAGTTTTACGAGAATCTAATCATCGCAGTAGTAGACGAATTTGCAGGAATCGTTAGAGTGAGAGTTCCGTTGGTGATAGTCTGAGTAGTGAAAGTGTGAACTGACACTGCTTTGTTACCTTGAGAAGAATTGTAGATCAGCACCGCATTAAACGATGGGCCTAGAGTTCCAGTAACAGTCCATGCAATATTAGCAGCTAAATTAGCATATGCTACTGCACCGTTGACCGCAGGTGCTGCCCACGTCACTGCAACTCCGCCTGCAGTATAACCGGTTACTGCTGTAACTTCGCCCGTAGTAGAATAAACGGTTGTAGCTGAGCTTAATGTAGCGGTGTCGATGAAAAGCGCAGCTTTAAACGCGTCAGCAGTATTAACTGTGCGTGGTGGATTTGTTGCATTTAGAACGTGAGTTCCAGTCATTAGTTCTTTTTTAAATGATGCGCAGATCGCCTGGGTATTGCTCATGAAAGATTTCCTTTATTGTTTTGTTTTATCCAGCGAATGAATCACCAAACAAACCATGCTTTAATGTAATTTGTGCGTCTCTTTTCACTAGTTCTTCACCTAGCCAGTACTCTTGCCAAGTAATGACTTCGTTATCGTTTTCGATTGTTCCTTCGCGAAAAGTGCAATCATCAGAATTTACTTCACCGTTTTGTGTATTGATAATCATATGTTTTCCTTAATTTAAAATCATCCGCCAGCAAATACATTTCTTGAGCCAGCAGCAGACATGTCTCCACAACTTATATCATCGCCGATTCTGTGAATCGGCTGGCTAGCAATAAAAACAGTAGAGCTTCCAGAAGATGCATATCCATCATGAGAAGTTTCACATGAATGAGTTGCATAATGAGAACCAACCATAGTTGCTAGTATACTGTTTATAAAAACTGTTGTCTGTTTTGCATCATCAACGGGTCTAGGCGGAAAACACCCATGACCTGCAGAATTATCTATATTTATTCTAGTACATGCTGGCATAAATTAAGCCGTTTCTTTTCGTACAGCCTCTTTTAGGGCTTGATTGCTTGCGACAGAATTGTAATGCACAAGCAATTCGTTGACGGCAGTTTTAGTGATATCTTCTGCTTCATCATAGTATTCTACTACCAAATAAAAACTTTTTGCTCGCTGTGTTTGCGCCGAATATTTTGTTATGGCATAATACGAACTTGGAAGATCTGCGAAACGAGATACAATTTTAAGTCGATCTTCGGAGTCTATGTATTCAATTGTTCTTTCAAAGACGTCGTCTAATCGTCCTGATGCGTAAATGGTATTTCCTACTGCGTATAATTCTAACCCAGGAACGTTCTTAGTCATAGAATATACAGTCGGCATATACGGTATCACCCATGAGACAGTAAATTCTTCGTACTCAGTTATTTCTTGAGTTGTTCCAGTTACTTCTGGAAATTCACCAATGAAAATAGTATTTAATTGTCCCGCTGAAGCAGATGTTTCATTTCCAGTTATCTGTATTGATGCAGACGCAAATAATGTAGCTACAGTTACTTCAGATTGAATACCAGACAAATAGCTAGTAAATTCACCGCCGATAGTCTCAATAATTCCAGAACTCAAGTCAGAAGAATTTCCAACTATTTCTAGATTGATGTCTTGAATAGAGACTATCTGGCCAGCGAAAGATACAGATTCTAGACCAGAGAGCGTTGAACTCTGCTCCATGGAACTGATCAATGATGAAGCACTAACTACAGATTGAGAACCAAGTAGATCAACTGATATCGTTTTAGCTAGATCGCTAGTAGAAGCAGAAGATTCAGATCCTGACAGAGCAGACGTCTGAACACTAGAATTGCTTAGATCGCTAGCAGAAACAGCAGATTCAAGCCCTGTTATAACAGACGTCTGAACACTAGAATTGCTTAGATCGCTAGTAGAAACAGCAGATTCAGATCCATTTAGAGCAAACGTTAGAGTCTGTACACTAGTTAGAGAACCAGTTGAAGCAGTAGATTCAGATCCGACTAGATTAGAAGTCTGAATGCTAGAGCTGTCTAGAGTTCCTAACTCACATTCAGACTCTGAACCAATTAGATCAGTGGTTTGAACGCTAGAATTGTTTAGATCGCTAGTAGAAGCAGTAGATTCAGATCCTGACAGATCAGTAATCTGAACGCTAGAGTTGACTAGATCGCTAGTAGAAACAGCAGATTCAGATCCTGTCAGAGCAAACGTTAGAGTTTGTACACCAGTTAGAGAACCAGACGAGACAGTAGATTCAATTCCGTCTAAAGCAAACGTTAGAGTTTGTGCGCTAGTTAGTGAACCAGTTGAAGCAGTAGATTCAGATCCTGACAGTTCAGTAGAACAGGCAGAACTAGTTACAATATCTACATTGTGTTGAGTGTATTCTTCTGAGAAGTATAACGCACCAGATTCATCTGTGTAGATTTCATTCCCTGTCGTAACAAAGACAGAGTTGACTGCATCTATAGAAGTGCTTTGAACGTTAGAATTAGATAGAATTCCTTCATTAGACGTAGATTCAACTCCAATTAAGTTTGTAGACTTAATAAGAATTAATTCATCAGAAATGCTAGATTCAGATTCTATGCCACTGATCAATTCGACGACGTTTTGACTTGTTTCTAAATCGCCAAATTCAGCGATAGAATCATCACCAAATAAGTCTGTGTTCTGAATATTAGAATTGTCTAACGATTCAGTCGATAAAATAGACTCGGAACCAGATAAATCAAACGTTAGATTCTGATCAGCTTCGAGATCTCCAACAGAGAATAAAGACTCAGAACCAGATATATCAAATGTCAAAGACTGAACGTCTGTCAGATCTCCGTTTTCAGAGACAGACTCAATGCCAGTCAAGTTAGTAGCTTGAACGCTAGACGTCGATAAGGACCCAGACGAAACAGTAGATTCAATTCCGTCTAGAGCAAACGTTAGAGTCTGTACACTAGTTAGAGAACCAGTTGAAGCAGTAGACTCTAAATCGGTTAGTGCACGATTTAGAGTCTGTACACTCGTTAGAGTTCCAGCCGAAGCAGTAGATTCAGATCCTGTTAGTGCAGTAGTCTGAACAGCACTAGTTACAAGATCTGCGCCATGTTTTGTGTATTCTTCTAAGAAGTATAATTCGCCAGATTCATCTGTGTAGATTTCGCTGCCGGTTACGACAAATGATGAATATGGATTGATTAGCGTTGAAGCCATTCTTGTTGTGCTTATCTATAAAGAAATTAAACGCACAACGTGCGAGTGCGTACAGGTATTATCTATTTAATTTCTATCCAGTTCATAGATGCTTTGACTGCTGCATCAGCTGTTAGTCTATATGCTACAATCGCCATAATTTGAGAATCAGAAGAATCATAATTTTGAAAAATCGTATTTGATCTATTATCAATTCCTATAATTGGTGAAGAGCCAGATGAAATATTAGATCCAGTTCCTCCACCGGACATAGCAAAAGAATCCATAATTACAGAATAATTATTTGCGCTTTGCCAACCGGAAGTCATAGCAAAATCTTTTGCATATTCGCACCAACCAAACCCTGGTACTGATGACCAAGAAGCTGCTCCGGAGACATATGACGAATCTTGCAATATGACTATCTTATACTGTATGTCTTCTGTAGTCAGAACAGTCCAATTTTTTAGACGGGCCATTGCATGGTTTTGTTTTCCGACTAAAGAATTTTTTAGTCTAAACGCTAAAACACCTTTTCCGTCAGTCAACGAATTTGCAGAAGTGACTGGAATAATAGATCCGTCAGTAGACATTGATCTAGAAAATCCAGTCTCTACATCTGATCCTTCAGAATATACTGCACCAGCCAAAACTTTCATTTGAGAATTCGAACCTGTCGTTCCAGAATTTAAAATTTCCCATCTAAGCGGCAACGAAGGCTGAGCAACATATGCGTTTGTTATAGAATTGAAATGAGTAAAATAATGAGCGTATGCCATTCCACCAGACGTCGAAAAACCAATTCTTACTCTTCCCGAAGCCCATTGATAATCAATCTGTAGAATCTGCATTTTAGTAAAATCGATGCTAAGACCAGATTTGTTTGATATTCCACCCGCACCATTTAGTCTATCTACATTCCATTCTGATTGAGGAACAATTTGCGAGTCAACACCATTAGTGCGTATCACTAATTCAGCAATTAATCCATTAATTCTTAGAAAAATTCCATTATTGTCATCAAACATACCAACGGATTGAACCAGATTAATTTTCGGCTGGTTAAGGACAAATGCCATTAAACCAGTGTTTGAAGTTCCAGTAATATATGGATGATATTGTTTTGTCTGATGCACTACTCTATCACCAAATGACGTTCCTACATTTCCAAGAAAACACGTGTTAACATAGTCAATAGAAGAAGTCGCTGATCCAAACAGTTTGTCATTCATTTCAAACGAAGTACCAGAACCGTACATATAACGGTATTCGCAGAGAAGACGCATTTCAGATTGTCTAAGTCTTCCGAAAGACGAAATGTTAATCGAATCGTCATAAGAAATTTTATTATTAAGCAAATATGTCATACAATTCTCCAGCCATTTCTGTTAATCAAAGACAAAGATCCATTATCAATTGATATGATAGCTCCAGCTAAGTCGTTATCTATAGTTCCAACCAATCTAATAGGAATCAACGACGCAGTACCGGATTCGTCTTTGATGATTAATTCTTTACCGTTGACAAAAGTATCAGGTATCGCGATAGAAATCTGATCGCTTGATGTTTGAACACCGATATAATAATCGTCTGACGTTACTGTATAATCTTCAGTCACTACTAAAGCAGGTCTTCCTAAATTAGATGCAGTAGGAACATCAACAAATTTGAATTTCTTTTCTGAAGAATTCCAGACCATCATTCTTCCATCAGAAAGGTTAGACACATTAATGTCGTCCATTCTGAGAATTCTAACTTCTCCAGAACCCGGAGTAACATATAATATTTTTCTAGATTCTACAGTAGATCTGAGAATGTCTAAATCTTTTTTAATACTGTCTAAAGATATGACAGAATCTTTAGTCTTGTCAGAGTTAGATGAAAGTAAAGTTAGACTTTCAGTGATTAGATTTTTCTTCATTTTAGACCCAAGAATTTAGGCACTGACAGTAATACCCTAGAGATATAACCACCAACGGTAGTCTTATCAGTCATTCCTGAAACAGGTTTAGACCAAACTGCGATTGCATTTTGATCTGAAGTCGGAGCGTCGCAATGTATAGGAGTAGTGTTAGCAACTGCTATAACTTCTGCAGCGATTTCAGATGCAGAAGCACCGGTAGAACCAGCAGTACTAATACCTTGAGCTTGAACCGGAACTACAGATCGAATCAACACGTTGAAAGCTCCTAGCGTAGGAACAATTGGATCTCCGACTCCATCAACGAAAAGATTTCCGGTGATTGTTAGAGTGTGGTTTGCTTCCATCGGTCTGATTTTCCAACCGTTGGTGAGAAAATAATAAGGAGGAATAGATAAACTTCCTCCTAAAGAATCTCCACCAACAGTTCTAAAAGCAAACAGATATTTAGAATTATCACCGATTGCATGCCAATTGACCCATGCAACGTAGATCGATGCTACAGTTACATTGGTTGAATCGAGAATGATTCTCTTAGCAACTGGATCAATAACATAAGACATTCACTTTACACCAAATATGAAGGATCGGCTTCAGCGACTGCAGAGATTGAAATTCCTTTAGATTCTATAATCTGACCAGTAGATACGCCAGGTTTAGCGACGCCAGGATTACCCCAAACTAAAGTTACGTTTCGATTCGTTGCACCAGCATATCCGCCTTGAGTATTAGATGAGAAGTCAAATGAGAATGGAATTGATGCTGCGCTGATAGTACCTGCAATATCAACATCGTTTTTATCTTTAACGATAACTGCAGTGCCTTCGCCAAAGTCATCACCATTTGGAGTTGTGGTGTAGTACAGAGTGTAGTAACCAGATCCACCAGAAGTTAGATTTGAGTTAAAATTTAAAGTACCGGCTGATGCATATGGAAATACATGTTCGGAACCACTGTCGTCAATGAAAACAATGTCATTCAAGTCAGCATCTAGTGGAGTAAAGAATGCTTTTGTATACAATGTAGGACCAACGAACCAGCAGATCAAGTCGGCAGTTTTACCAGTAACTACACCGCCTGTGCCTCCAACATTGATGTCAGAATTTTGACGAAGTAAATACTGCATCTTGGTGTAAATCTGAAAACGAGTCAGATTTGTGTGGGTGATATGTTTCTTGAATGGATAACTTCCGGCGCCAATAGTTTTATTAGTTACTGCTATGTCATACTTGATAGTACAAGTGTCGTATGGTGCTAGAAGAATTTCTGTATCGTCTGCCTTCAAGTTCAAGTCAGACGATGTGTTAATACCGAATGGTAACTTGTAAGCACCAGTTGCTGTTTCTGAAATATCAGTCAATGATACATCGTCAAATGTATAACCGTATGTACGATTGAATGACTTGAAGAAAGTACGATTGTCAAAAGAACCGTTTGCAGCATCACCGAATACCTGAATAGCTTCATTAGGTAGATCGGCAAAAGTATAATTTATAGCAGCACCAATTGATGACTTTTGGAAATAACATTGAGAACCAGCAGACACAGAACCCTGAAGAACTGCGCCGAAATATTGGCGATTCAATACACCTGCATTTGAATATTCAGACCAACCTGCATTACGAATCATCTGGCGAGTAGCATCTGAACCAGGTTTCCAACCGTTTGGCGTACCACCTGGGTCTTTGCCGAATACATACTGACCAGATCGATTGTCGATCTTGTTCATCGGGAATGGATAAGGCTTATATGTAGCAGTTGACCAAAGGTCTACGAATTTAGACCAAATTGCATTTCCGTCTACGCCATCTTTGGCAATCAGACCACCTGTAGTGGAACCGTCGACTGATGCAATGAAGTCGAATGTTTTTGCTACAAAGTTAAACGTCAGATTTGTTCCGACTACTAGTGAGTCTGGGTCGATTAGTAAAGCCATATTATTTTCCTTTTATTGTTTTAGTATTTAATCTAAATATGATAGATCTGGTGGCTGAATGATTGGAACTGATGCATTCGATGCAATAAGAACATAATTTCTGATAGCAGCAGGGTAGAATCCTGGCTTATTTACGACAATATCTACTGTCGTCGGAGTCTCATACACATAATTGAAAGTTGTGCCACCATAGTCTTCGGTGTTTGAGAGAACGCGTTCTGTTCCTGATTCTAGAATTGTAATATCCGAACCTACTTCTAGACCATTAATACTCAATGTAATAGTATCCAGTGGATAAGGGTTAGCAGCAGCTACAACAGGATCGTTAAGCGTAAACATTCTTAGGAACGTAATAGCTGTGGTATTAGTCGTAGTAGTACGAATGCTTACTTTTAGCTTGAACCCTGTATCAGGAATTACTTCTGCTGATAAGTTTGTTCCATTTAGCGTTTGGAAAGCACCATAGCCAGCGCCTGTATTTATAGCATACGTCAAAGCATAGTTAGTAATCGTACCGCCTGCCATTGATGGTGCAAAGTTTCTAAAGGTAGTACCACGAATCCAATATGATGTTTCCCACACGACCTCATCGTCAATTACCTTAAGAAACAATCCACCAGCGCTATTGAATTTAGCAACACCGGAAACTACAGTAACTTGCGCTAGCGTCTCTGCTGAAGGCTCGTTCATCGTGATAACTAATTCGCCCCAACCGGTTTGTACAAACCGGTTGGACCAATGTGTACCGTAGGTAGATGCCTGTCCAGAGATTGTTTGCGCTCCTGCAACATTCTTCGATTCACAATTTAAAGTAGCAATAGCTACGGTGTGCAATCCTCTAGTGCCAGTATACCAAGGCAGCTGATAATGTATGTTTTCAAAGACGGCATTCTTATCAGTATTAACATTTGTTGCCCAGGTTGCAAGACAGCCTTCAGCATACAGCTCTTGCAACTTGATAACATTATTATTGCCACCTGTGTTGAAGAATCTGCTAAATCCTGCTATATTTGTAGCCCATGTACCTGCTGGAACTGGAGTTGTTTGTGTCCCTACTTTTCTAAGTTTAACTCTATTAGAAGCAGAAGAGCTAACGACTCCATTATAAGGGTGGCAATTTGGTATAGTAAAGTTCTTACCGAACGTGACATTACCTATTGTAACATCGTTTGATGTGTTAACAACAAAAGCATACAGGGCACTAACGTTGTTTGTATATCCAACTAATCTATCGCAATAGTCAATGTTATCAAATGTAACTCTATTGCAATAT
>JFJP01040858.1_pt1 | contig 16379 bp, 11 predicted proteins | sample 431651 | NCBI WGS metagenome assembly JFJP01 (sample SAMN02602958, study PRJNA72255) | Microbial mat metagenome, whole genome shotgun sequencing project. | biome: fresh water; feature: sink hole; material: water; isolation source: purple microbial (photo- and chemosynthetic) mats found in... | reverse complement strand
GCAGGTGCAGAAACATACCTTGTTGAACGCTATAACCATCTGGGTGGGTTATGGACCGGAGGGCTTGTTCTTCCTCTCCTCTCAACTCATGCTGTAGATAAGAATAACCGTCGTAAACAGGTGATTTTCGGCATAGGCGGAGAAATGTCGGACCGGCTTAAAAAGCTTGGGATGTCAATATATGAAGTAAATCCCGTCATCGACCCCGAAGCAGGGAAATATGTACTGGACGAAATGATTATGGAGGCGGGGGTGAAAATGGTTTATCATACATGGGCTTCCAATGTGATAATGGATGGAAACACTATAAGAGGGGTGATCCTGGAAAACAAATCAGGCAGAATGGCGATACTTGCCAAAGTTGTTATTGACTGCACAGGCGACGGAGATATTTTCAGTCTTGCCGGAGAAAATTTCGATATGATGAATTATCATATCGGACTGGTTCACCGTCTGGGCAATATTGATCGCATAAAACCGGGGATAATAACAGATCCTAAACCAAACCTGGGAGGTAAAACACCTGTCCCCGGAGTAAACTGGGTAAATATGCACGGTGATAATGATCAGAACGGAACCGATATTATTACTCTCTCAAAGCTGCAGATGAAATACCGGAAAGAAATATGGGAGAGCGTTCAGAAAATAAAAAGCACTCCGGGCCATGAAGATGTCTTCCTTCTTGACACAGCTTCACAGCTGGGTGTGAGAATGTCAAGGATCCTTGACGGTGAATACAAGCTAACTCTCGAGGATTCAATGACATATAAAAGCTTTAAGGATGTTATTGGCATTAGCGGAGCCTGGACAACCATGCTATATAAAGGAAAAGCTGTAAAACCGGAAAACAGACCCCTTTGGCAGATTCCATACCGCTCACTCTTACCGAAGAAAACAGATAATCTCCTCGCAGCCGGACGCTGCTTCTGCTTTGAAAGAGAGCTTGTTGAAGACACCAGGATAATTGGAACATGCCTTGTAACAGGACATGGTGCAGGAGCAGCTGCCGCACTTGCAGTAAGGGGAAATGAAAGGGTGCGGGATATTAACACCGGCAAGTTGAAAGACCTTCTTGTCAGTCAGGGCGCCTGGCTCGGATGAAAATTGCAATTAAATCGGAAAACGTACGCATTGCTTCAACAATCGCGGCCTTCTTTCTGGCGCTGCCACTGGGATTGAAAGGAGCTACGGGTCTTTTTGTCTGGACAAGTCCATTCATAATGCTCAACTCAGTAATTATTCTTAAATCATTTGTATTTCTTAATCTGTTGGGCATAACCGTTCTGTTCTTAACCGCATTTAAAAACAGGTTTTTCTGCCGTTATATGTGTCCTGTCGGGTTCTGCTGCGATAAAATTTCAGGAATAAGACGATCCGGAATTTCCCTGCATAAAAAAATGCCGGATATAGGAGCCTGGCTGGCACTAGTATCCATTGCGGCTGCATTTGCCGGCATCCCCCTGCTTATACTCCTCGATCCTCTGGCAATATTCCATGGAACATTTTCGATCTTTTCAGAAGGGTGGTCTCTGGTCACAGTTCTTTCGTTTTGCGGATTCCCGGTCCTGATTGCTGTCAATTACCTGTTTCCGGATATCTGGTGCAGCAAAGTATGCCCGCTTGGCGGAATGCAGGACTTAATTACAGGTATAAGAAGAAGAACAGAGCTCATAATCCATAAAAAACCTCAGGATAGCAATCTCTACTCCCCTGCCAGAAGATTATTACTGGCATTGGCACTTGGTATTACATCAGGTTTAGTAATTCCGAAAATTATAAGACCGTCGAAATCAGAGTATTTCCGCCCTCCTGCATCATTGGAGCCCGGAATGTTCAATACACTCTGTATCAGATGCGGGAACTGCATTAAGTCATGTCCCACAAAGATAATTACGCACCATACCGATTACGGGGATCTCATTTCGTGGATGACCCCGGAAGTAGATTTTGTTAATGGATACTGTCTTGAAACATGTAATCTCTGCAGCACTGTCTGCCCTACAGGAAGTATAACGCTATTCAGTCCGGAAGCAAAAAACAGAATATTCATGGGTTCTGCGGAAGTTAATTTTGACAAATGCCTTCTGGCCCTGAACAAGGAGTGCGACCGCTGCATCGCAGCTTGTAAATATGAAGCTGTCAGAATAGTACCTTCGTCAATGCCCCTGCTTATGGCTCCGGTAATTGACCAGACAAGATGCGTAGGGTGCGGTGCCTGTGCTGTTATCTGCCCTGCCAGTGCCATAAATATGATCCCCACCTCAACAGTGTGATCCGGTATCAACCATTTTTCTATCTTTGCACAAATTTTGAAATCAGATGAGCAATATGAATTTAAGCGAACAGGAGCAAATAAGAAGGGACTCTCTAGTTGAATTAAGAAAACTTGGTATCGATCCGTACCCGGCAGCTGAATATAAAACCAATGCTTTTGCACACGATATACTTGCAAATTACTCTGCTGAAAAAAATAATTATCAGGAGGTATGTCTTGCCGGCCGTATAATGAGCAGGCGCATAATGGGTAATGCCTCATTTGCAGAGTTAATGGACTCTTCAGGAAGGATCCAGATCTACATCCGCCGCGATGATGTCTGCAAGGGAGAAGACAAAACGATGTATAATACCGTGTTTAAACATCTTCTTGATATCGGGGATATTATTGGTGTAAAAGGGCATGTTTTTGTAACACAGATGGGTGAAACTACTGTTCACGTAGATGAATTTACCGTGCTCTGTAAGTCTGTACGTCCGCTTCCTGTTGTTAAAGAAAAAGATGGTATCCTGTTTGATGCTGTTACCGATCCGGAAATGCGTTACCGCCAACGATATGTCGACCTTATTGTTAATCCCCAGGTACGCGATGTATTCAGAAAAAGAACTCAGATTATACAGTCAATGCGCGAGCTCTTCAACTCTAGAGGATACCTCGAAGTTGAAACACCTATTCTTCAGCCTATCCCCGGTGGAGCTACAGCAAGACCTTTCATTACTCACCATAATGCACTAGATATTCCGCTCTACTTAAGAATAGCCAATGAGCTGTATCTGAAGCGTTTAATCGTTGGGGGATTCGAAGGTGTATATGAGTTTGCCAAAGACTTCCGTAATGAAGGAATGGACCGTACACATAATCCCGAATTCACAGTAATGGAGATCTATATAGCCTATAAGGATTATGAATGGATGATGAGTTTTACGGAAGAGATCATTCAGAAAGCTGCACTTGATCTGCACGGGAAAACAGATATAGTATTTGGTGATAAGGCAATCAGCCTCAAGACACCGTTTAAAAGAATTACAATGCTCGATTCTATTAAGGAGAATACCGGCATTGATATATCAGGTATGAATGAAGAGGAACTTGTAAAAGTATGCGACAAACTTGGTGTTGCCCATGATAAGACAATGGGTAAGGGGAAACTTATCGATGCTATTTTTGGTGAGAAATGCGAACACAGCCTTATACAGCCAACATTCATAATTGACTATCCCACTGAGACTTCCCCTCTTACAAAGAAGCACAGAAGCAAACCGGGAGTTACAGAACGTTTTGAATTGTTTATCAATTCAAAAGAGATTGCAAATGCATATTCTGAATTAAACGATCCTATCGATCAGATGGACAGGTTCCAGGATCAGCTGAAACTGTCTGAAAAAGGAGATGATGAAGCGATGTTTATCGATATGGATTTTGTCAGGGCACTTGAGTATGGAATGCCTCCAACTTCCGGAATGGGAATGGGCATTGACAGACTTACTATGCTTCTTACAAATCAGTCTTCAATACAGGATGTTCTGTTCTTCCCTCAGATGAAACCAGAGATCCAGAAAGCAAAAGCAGAAAGTCAAAAGGAAGAATATACTGAACTGGGTATTCCGGAAGAGTGGATTGATCCGCTGAAAAAGCTGGGATTCACTACTATAGCTAAGCTCAGGGAAGTGGAGAAACACACAAAGCTTCATCAGGATCTTTGCGGATATAACAAGAAGAACAAGCTCGGACTTCCAAATCCTTCTCAGGATGATGTAAAGACCTGGCTTGGAAAATAATAGAAGGATTTAAGTACCTGTTTTTCAGTTATATTTTTTAAATCTGAGGTTCTCAAACAGCCCCAGTGCTTTCCTCATTCCATTATAATAGAGTACAATATAGAGGAAGAGAGTAGCAAACCAGAGTATAAAAATATTAAACCAGAAAGTGTCTGTTTTCAGATTCCCAATCAGTTTATATGGCGCATAAAAGTGGGCCCGGCCATATTTTGAATAAGGTTTCATATAAGCAGGTTCAAATTTCTGAATTATCCTGCTATCAGTTTCAAATGTTTTATCAAGAATTGAAGTACGGCCAAGAACGAGGTCCTCAAGGCTTGTGTTGACATTATCTTCCCTGAGCTTAATGAATTCCTCCTTACCTGTCGCCGATACGATAGAGTCTGAAACAGAATCGAGCAGAGCCAGATGTTTCTTCCGTAGAGATCTGAAATGACCAGCAAGGCTGTCAAGATACAATACCGTTTGTTTTGCCACTTCAGAATTAAAGTGCTCATTATTCAGAGAGGACTTCCATTCACCTGAAACTTCATCAAATCCTGCCAGTTGTGTTAGTTTATCAATATAATAATTAAGCTTGGCAAAATTATTTGTAACACGCTCCCGGTATCCAATACTATCTCTTAAATGCTCGCACTCCCAGAGATCCTTTTTCAATGCAGGAATGAGGTAATTGGAATACCAGTCGTTCTGACTCTTCTCAATATTATTATCAATAAAGTTTTTTTCATACTTATTGTTCTTAAACTGCTCAACGGCAAGTGCCTCAAATGCCCAGCGGGCAGCCATTACATCACCCAGGACAGGGACAAATTCACTTTGTGTCAGGCTGCTCTGATGAAGCTTATCGAACTTAACAAGTACACCGCTGAATAACAACTGAGGAATAATAAAGAATGGTATAAGAATATAAATTGTAACAACCGAATTGAATGCTGATGATATGTTTAAACCCATCAAATTTGCAAAACAGGATGTTGTAAAAAATATAAGCCAGTATGAAAAAGTCATTCCCTTAATGCCAAGAATAAAATTGCCAATAAGAACAAATGAAATTGTCTGAATAGCTGATATTAAGAACATTATCATGACTTTCGAATTAAGATAACTGAACCAGCTAAGGTTAAGGAATGACTCCCGCCTCAGTATTTTCCTGTCTCTGATAATCTCCTCTGCGCTGATTATAAGTCCGAGAAACAGCGAAGTTATTACACTCATAAAAAGATATGCCGGGAGATTTTCGTTCTCGCTGAATAAGAACTCATCACCTGAAGCATATTTTGTAAAATATGCAAGAAGAAAAGCAAGCAATGGCGATCCCAGGAGGCTAATAAGAATATACTGACGGTTAGCCAGTTTTGATAATATGTCGCGGATAAAGTAGATTCCCGATTGCGTTAACAAACCGGGAATCCTGTTGTTTGTTTCCGGAAGAATACGGTTAACGGGTTCATCAATCAGTTCCTTTTTTTGTATCCTCTCATTAAATCTGTCAGCCCATTCCTGTGGAGTTACTTTCCTTATATTTGTATGCTTACCATTCTCATTCACGACCTTTGCTTCAATAATCTTAAGCAGTTGGTCAGAGTCGATATTTCCGCAGGTAATACATTGATCTTCACATGCATTGGCATGGCTGGATTTTATCTTGAAATATACCACAGCTTCTGAAGGATTCCCATAGAAAATCTTGTATCCTCCCTTGTCGATAATCATAATCTTATCGAACATCTTATAAAGGTCAGAACCCGGCTGATGAATATTTGTGATTACAAGCTTTCCGTTAAAAGCCTGTTCCTTCAGAAGAGTCATAACGGTATCCGAATCGACCGAGGAGAGGCCTGATGTAGGTTCATCAACAAAGAGTATTGTTGGTTCCCTGATCAGTTCAAGAGCAATATTCAACCTTTTCCTTTGTCCTCCGCTTATTACCTTATTGAGACTGCTTCCTACGCGCAGATTCCTTATTTCATCAAGATCGAGTTCCTTTAAGGTTTTATCCAATGTCTCCCTGAGTTCCGCTTCAGTCAGGTTATCAAGACACATTTTTGCGCTGTAATAGAGATTCTGATAAACTGTAAGTTCTTCAATCAGAAGATCGTCCTGGGGTACAAACCCTACAATACCATTCAGATGTTTCCTTTCTCTTTCCGAATAAAGATTATAACCGTTAATGAGAACTTCCCCTTTATCAGGTTTTGTGATTCCACTTAATACGGTCATAAGAGTCGACTTGCCAACTCCGCTTCCTCCCAAAATACCGACAAGGTTACCGGATTCTTCGTGAAAATTAAATCTCTGTATTCCGTTCTCACTGTTCCTGAACCTCAGGTAAACATCCTTTGCATCGAGCGAGACCTTAAGTTTTATTTTTTCACCACTGAATATATTTGTAATATCGTTAAAATATATTGCCTCCATCCCTGACCCTCTGATTGTTGAGCCATGATCGAAGGTATATGTCTGTCCGGGGAAAATATTCTGACCGTTAAGGAAAAGATCTACACTTCCTGTATATCTTAGAATATAAGTGTTTGTTCCTGACAGATAGAGAACGTATAAAGAATCCTTTAAATGCTTCTTGTACAGATGCTTTACACCATCTGCATCAGATTTGTCTTTATCATCAATAATAAGAACCTTATTCTTTTCAGGTACTTCACGGGCATCTTTCAGGATAAAATTCCTGATATTCTTAAATTCAGTATCTGAAATATTTAGAGCCACAGAAACAGTCTCGATGAATTCATTCTCGTTTTCGGTTATTTCGGCACCGAATAAAATGAAGTCCAGGAGTTGTACAATTACGTATAGTTTCTGTTTAAGATCCAGCTCATCATTAATCTTTTCACAGATCCCTAAAATTCTTACAGAAATCAGTGATGTCCGTTTCTTGTCTCTGAGGCTCCCACGGTCGATCTGCTGTGAATAGTACTCAACAAGAAATGCATCAAACATTTCCATATACTTATCAACCAGATCGCTGCTTAACTGGCGCTGAAGGAACAATTTCACTATATCTCTTTCCTTGCTGGAAATTTCTGAAACTGATCGTACATCGCTTATTAAAACAAAGAGCTTTATCAGCACCTTTAAAATTGGTTCACTCATTCATCCTGAATTAATAAGTACTTTTCTGGTTTTATTATATCTTAGCCTGAAACAGTTCTGACTTAAAGTTTTAAGATTATATATTTTATATTCCGGGAATGTTAAAATTTGAATAACTTTGACCTTTTTAGATGAATATTTGTTATCAACTATAGACAATCCAGTATTGCAAAATGTTCAAATCATCTCAATTTTATCTATATGATCAGTAAGCTTATAATTGATAAAACAAACACCACACCTCAAGTGGTACTTGATCCTGAAAGGAAAATCTACAGTATTTCAGGAGAATCGCGGCCTTCTGATGTAAGGGAATTCTATGACCAGGTCATTTCATGGCTTATTGATTTCCGTTGGGAGTTCACTAATTCGAAAGATTTCAAAGAACCAATTAATTTTAGCTTCCATCTTGCATACTTTAATTCTTCCTCTGCTAAGCTGATCCTTGATATCTGCAAGATTCTGGCCAGCTTGAAGCTTAACGGCTTCAATGTTACTATAAACTGGTTTTACGATCCGGATGACGTTGATATGCTTGAGGTTGGAAAAGAAATCTCAAATATTGTCAAGGTTCCGTTTGAATATGTTGAGTCGGGAAACAGCTGATTTTCCACTATATTTGTGGATATTCCGATAAATAAATCAGATACCTGATGCTAAACTTACTCAAACATCCTCTGTTAACACATAAATTAGCCCTTCTTCGCCGAAAGGAAACAACAACCAAAGATTTCCGTGAGACACTCGAAGAAATTGCCGGCCTGATGGCTTATGAGATAACCCGCGATCTTCCGGTAAGAAATATCACAATAGAGACTCCCCTTGGCAAATGCAATACTCAGGAACTTGCAATGGATGTTGTACTTGTTCCGGTTCTGAGAGCCGGTCTTGGAATGGTGGATGGAATATCAAAGATGTTACCCACAGCCAGAATTGGTCATATCGGCATGTATCGCGACCATGTCACGCTTAAACCTATGACTTACTATTCAAAATTTCCCGACAACCTGCCAAATGCTGTTGTTATGGTACTTGATCCGATGCTTGCCACCGGAGGCAGTTCAACAGATGCAATTCAGGTACTAAAAGATCACGGAGCAAAAACAATAAAACTTGTATGCGTGGTAGGTGCACCTGAAGGCGTGGAAAGAATTAAGAAGGATCATCCCGATGTTCAGATCTACCTGGCCGGATTAGATGAGAAACTTAATGAACACGGATATATTGTTCCAGGTCTGGGAGATGCCGGCGACAGGCTTTTCGGAACAAAATAGCTCCTGTTCTGTTTAATATATCAGAAATTTCTCTGAAATTTATTTGATTCCTTTGTGATCCTTTGTGTAACCCTTTGTGCCCTTTGTGGTAAGATTTTTCATGAATAATGAATTAGTCATAGAAGTTAAAGATGTTTGGAAATCCTTTAAAACAGTTCAGGCTGTGAAGGGGATTAACCTTAAAATCCCAAAAGGGCAATTTGTAGGACTTCTCGGACCCAATGGTGCCGGCAAAACAACACTTGTAGAGATGATTGAGGGTATTCAGAAACCCGACAAAGGCGAAATTACAATCATGGGCAAAGGGTGGAAAGGAAACGAAGATGAACTTCGCAATATTATCGGCCTCTCTCTCCAGGAAACAAGGTTCATCGATAAGCTGAGGGTAACAGAGACGTTACAGCTTTTTGCAAGTTTCTTTAACCTTGGAAAGGAAAGAATAAATGAGATAATCGACATAGTCGGACTGGAAGAAAAAAGAAAATCATATGTTGTTAATCTCTCGGGTGGTCAGAGGCAAAGACTTGCAATAGGTATTGCCCTGATTAATAAACCTGCAATATTGCTTCTTGATGAACCGACAACCGGACTTGATCCTAATGCCCGGCGCGAAATATGGGAGATCCTCAGGAGTCTGAAAGAGAAATCTGAAACATCAATGATCCTTACCACACATTATATGGAGGAGGCGGAAAACCTCTGCGACTATATAGTAATTATGGATAACGGTGTAATATTAAAGGAGGGCACTTTGCAACAGCTACTTGAATCAGTTTCAATTGCTCCGAAACCACCGGAAGTTCCCCGTACAACCCTTGATGATCTTTTTACCTCACTCACAGGGAGGAAAATTAATGAGTAAGTTGCTTAAATTCAACCAGCTCTGGCAACTGATAATTGCTCTGTTCCGCGAGATAATTCGTGAACCGGGGGTGCTTTTCTGGGGAATCCTGTTCCCTATACTTATGTCGGCCGGTCTGGGACTGGCTTTCACAAAAAAAGCTGATGTAACAAGAAAGATTGCTGTTATCACCTCATCAGATATAACCGGCTCTCTCTCTGAAAGCAAGACAGTAAACGATTTCCTGACAAGCTGTGAAAAAAATCCTGTATCAAACCAGGACGAATGGCAATGGAAATATACTATAGAGGATAAAAAACTGGGAAATTCGATCTTCCTGTTTTATAGTATGAAATGGGACGAGGCGATGATGTTGCTGAAAAGAGGAACGATCAATGTGCTTCTGTCAGGCAAAAATGATTCAGTTGAATATCATTTCGACCCGATGAACTCAGATGCAGAACTAACCTATCTCAAAATAAGTAACCGGATCGGGAAAGGTGATGTCAGCGAGATTAATACTAATTCAGAGATCAGACCGCTTACAATTACCGGAACCAGATATATTGATTTTCTAGTTCCGGGCCTGATAACAATGGGTGTAATGATGTCGTGTATGTGGGGTATAAGTTATGGCATAATTGAAAAAAGATCAAAGAAACTGCTGCGGCGGCTTGTCGCTACTCCAATGAAAAAATCGCATTTTCTTATTGCCCTTATAACAGTCAGAATAGTAATGAATCTTATCGAATCAGCTGTTCTTCTGATATTTGCGCTTTTTGCTTTTAAGATGACAGTGCAGGGCGATCTAACAGCGCTTATTCTGCTGTATCTGGCAGGTAATATAGCATTCGCTGGTTTGGCTGTTCTTATCTCATCGCATACCTCCAACACAGAAGTTGGCAATGGCCTCATCAATTTTGTTGTAATGCCAATGATGGTTTTATCCGGAATATTCTTCAGTTACCAGAATTTCCCCGACTGGAGCCTCGGTGTTATCAGAAACCTTCCTTTAACAATGATGACAGATGGTGTCAGAAGTATTTTCAATGAGGGAGCCGGGTATCCGCAGGTAGCTATGCCGATTATAATACTTACTTCCCTTGGTGTTATGAGTTACGCAGAGCCCAACATAGCAAAAGTTCCCGGGAACAAAAAACGCTGAGAGCCGCAGAGAAAATATATGAAAAATAGTTCTCTGCGGTTCTCAGTTTATTCCTCTGTGGTCCTCTGCGGTAAAAGAATTTCGGCATTATTAACATCAGAACTGAAAATCTCAAAAAAAATCCCTTCCAATGCATCAATTCATTTTTCTTTCTGTCTTTTATTCGAAAAGAGTTTAAATTAATAACAGAAGAGATATGAAAAGTCTGAGAATCTTAACAATGGCAATCGCGGCCCTGAGTATAGCAGCCTGCAGTCAGGCACAGATGAGGCCAAACGTTCGTGGCAATGGTAATGTTGTTACAAAAGAAAGAAAAGCTGAATCATTCACAGGAGTAAAAGTTAGTTCAGGAATAGATGTATATCTGAAACAGGGAGACAATGAATCAATGTCAGTTGAGGCAGATGAAAATCTTCATGAATATATCGTTACTGAAGTGAGAGGCGGAGTATTAAATGTCTATACCGATGCCAATATTCGTGAAGCAGAAAGAAAAAGAGTTTATGTAACAATGAAACAGGTGAATTCTGTCAGGACCACCAGTGCAGGCGATGTTGTAGGGCAGACTCCCGTAAAAACCGACAGGCTTGAACTATCGGCAAGCAGTGCAGGAGATATTAAACTTGAGGTATACGCAAGAGAGATTGATCTCAATATCAGCAGCTCAGGCGATATTACCCTTACCGGAGAAGCTGAGAAGCTTAACGGAGATCTCAGCAGTGCGGGTGATCTGAATGCCTATGATCTTCTTGTAAAAGAAGCAGACCTTTCAGCATCAAGTGCAGGAAATGCCGATATCAACGTATCCGAGAGAATCAGGGCCAGGGCTTCAAGTGCAGGCGATATTAATTACTCGGGTAATCCAAAATATGTCGATGCCCACTCATCAAGTGCAGGCAGTATCAGAAAAAGGTAATTTCTACTCCATATATATATCACACATTATAACAGGCCGCCGGTTTATTACCGACGGCTTTTTTTTTAACTTTGCATTCACATACTTTAAAGAATTTGATTTTAATCTGAACAAAACAACAATATTTTACAATGGAAAACATAAACATCAATCTTAAGAACACCGCCGGCTTTATCTCTATGGAAGAGATTGTTGCTAATGCACAACTGTCAGTAAGGCACCTCGATACCCTGAATGCAGGTACTGGTCCCGGAAATGATTTTTTAGGATGGCTGACCCTTCCTGATGATATAATACCACAGCTGGATAAAATTGAAAAAACTGTAAAGCACCTTAAATCTGTTTCCGACACAACTATAGTTATTGGCATTGGCGGCTCATACCTTGGTTCAAGAGCAGTAATTGAGGCTCTCTCACACAGCTTCGCTCCTCTTGTCAAAGCAAAACACCATGATGTGATTTTTGCCGGACAGAATATATGTGAAGATTATCTTTCCGACCTGCTCGAGATCCTTGACGGAAGAAATTATTCAATTGTGGTGATCTCAAAGTCAGGAACCACAACAGAACCTGCTATAGCATTCAGAATTCTGAAGGACCACCTCGAGAAGAAAATAGGAAAGCTTGAAGCATCGCTAAGAATAATCGCAATAACCGATGCAAAAAAGGGTGCGCTAAGGTCGCTTGCTGCAACAAACGGATACGAGACTTTTGTAATTCCCGATAATATCGGCGGCAGGTATTCTGTTCTTACTCCTGTCGGACTTATTCCAATCGGACTGGCCGGCTTTGACATCCGTAAACTGGTTGCCGGCGCTAAGTCTATGGAGCTGATAACAAGAAACAATAAACATGCGGAATCGAATCCTGCATTACTATATGCATCTGCCAGAAATCTTCTTCTGCAGACAGGTAAATCGATAGAGATAATGGTTGGTTTTACACCAAAGCTTCATTTCATGTCGGAATGGTGGAAACAATTATATGGTGAGAGCGAAGGAAAAGACGGAAAAGGAATATTTCCCGCTTCAGTAGATCTGACTACCGATCTGCACTCCATGGGACAATACATTCAGGATGGACAAAGGATCCTTTTTGAGACCATACTATCCGTAAAAACTCCTTCGAAAAAGCTTACTGTACCTCTGGAAAAAGATGACTCCGACCAGCTGAATTATCTCGCCGGCAAAAGACTTTCTGAAGTTAATCACAATGCTGAAATTGGAACAACACTCGCTCATAACGACGGTAATGTTCCTATAATAACAATTACGATCCCCTTGCTTAATGAATACTACCTGGGACAGATAATGTATTTCTTTGAAATTGCCTGTGCAATAAGTGGTTATATCCTTGATGTCAACCCATTCGACCAGCCCGGGGTGGAAGCTTATAAGACAAATATGTTTGCACTTCTGAACAAGGCAGGTTTCGAAGAGGCCGGTAAAAAATTAAAAGAAAGATTATAGGAAAAAATTTCCCGCAGATTACGCAGATTAACGCAGATTATTACCTTACTTTCTGCGTAAATCAGCGAGATCAGCGGGAGCCTTTTTTAATATACTACCCTAAATCAACCAAATATGAAAAACTTCAGATTCTCTTTTTTCCTGATTGCAACTCTTATTGGCATTTTTACATTAAGCAGTTGTAAAAAATGGAGTGAAACCGGTACCGGATCACTCAGAATTGTAACCAACGAAGGCGGACAAACCCTTGGTTATGATACAACATCCGGTGTTAAAATATTAACAGTAATCGGCCTGGCTTTTAAAGATCTTAATAAGGACGGAAAGCTTGATATCTATGAAGACTGGCGGGTGAGTGCCGATGAACGTGCAAAAGATCTTGCCACTAAACTGAGTATTGAACAGATTGCAGGTCTGATGCTTTACAGTGCCCACCAGGCAATTCCTGCGGGAGGAACCCGTTTCGGAGCAAGTACTTATAATGGTAAACCTTTTGCCGAGAGTGGTGCGATGCCTTCTGATCTGAGTGACCAACAGAAAAAATTTCTTACTAATGACAATTTACGTCATGTTCTTGTAACAAATTTCAAGAGTCCGGAGGTTGCCGCTACATGGAATAACAATGTTCAGGCACTTTGTGAAGGTATAGCCTTCGGAATACCGGCAAATAACAGTTCTGATCCACGGCATCGCTCAGTTTCGGATGCTGAATATAATATTGGATCGGCCGGACAGATATCAATGTGGCCCGGTTCACTTGGAATGGCTGCCACATTCGATCCGGCAGCAGTTAAAAGATTCGGACAGGTAGCAGCTATTGAATACCGTGCCCTTGGAATATCAACAGCACTCTCTCCCCAGATCGACCTCGGTACTGAACCCCGCTGGAGCAGGATTAGCGGTACTTTTGGTGAAAATCCACAGCTTTCAGCTGATATGGCACGTGCATATGTTGACGGATTCCAGACGTCACTGAATGAGAAAGCTATTTCAGGAGGATGGGGATATACAAGTGTTAATACAATGGTTAAACACTGGCCCGGGGGCGGACCTGAAGAAGGAGGCAGAGATGCTCACTTCTCATACGGGAAATACGCTGTTTATCCGGGTAATAACCTGGCTGATCATCTGATTCCTTTTACTGAAGGTGCTTTTAAACTTGAAGGAGAAACTAAAATGGCTTCAGCAGTGATGCCTTACTATACTATTTCAACAGGGATCGATAATGTAAACAATGAGAATGTTGGAAACAGCTTTAATAAGTATATCATTAACGATCTTCTCAGAGGCAAATACAACTTTGACGGTGTTGTTTGTACCGACTGGGGTGTAACAAAAGATGTTACTGCAATCGACGGATTCGGAACCACACCATGGGGTGCCGAAACACTCAGTGTCGCAGAGAGACATTATAAGATCATAATGGCTGGTGTTGACCAGTTTGGAGGGAACAACGATGCCGGTCCGGTAATTGAGGCATATCAAATGGGCGTTAAAGAGCATGGTGAGCAGTTTATGAGAGCCCGCATGGAGCAATCAGCCGTTCGTCTGCTTAAAAATATCTTCAGGGTCGGACTTTTTGAAAACCCATATCTCAATGTGGATGAGACAAAAAACATTGTTGGTAATGAGGGATTTATGAAGGATGGTTATGAGGCTCAGCTGAAATCAGTAGTAATGGTTAAAAACCAGAATAAGACACTTCCTGTTGCAAAACAGAAGACAGTGTATATTCCCAAGAGACTTACCGCTGCAGCAAGAAGTATGTTTGGCGAACCAACACCGGCTTCATTAAACTATCCAATAAACATTGAGATTGTTAAGAAGTACTTCAATGTAACTGATAATCCGGCAGAAGCTGACTTCGCACTTGTTGTAATAAGAAGTCCGAATGCAGGAACCGGATATGATCCTGCAGATGTAAAGAAAGGCGGAACCGGATATGTTCCTGTCAGCCTGCAGTATAAACCATATAAAGCTATTGAAGCCAGAGACCCCAGTCTTGCCGGCGGTGATCCACTCGAAAAATTCACAAACAGAACATACAAAGGTAAATCTGTCATAACCTCTAATGAAGCAGATCTTAACCTGGTTCTTGATGCAAAGAAGGCGATGAAAGGGAAGCCTGTAATTGTTTCTGTTGCAGTGTCAAAACCAATGATCTTCAGTGAATTTGAAAAAGAGGCAAATGCTATTATTCTCTCATTTGAAGTTCAGGATCAGGCTATACTTGACATTGTTTCAGGCGTAGCTGAACCATCGGGCTTACTCCCTTTACAGATGCCTGCTGACATGAAGACCGTTGAATCACAGAAAGAAGACGTGCCTTTTGATATGACTTGTCATACCGACTCTGAAGGTAATGTTTACGACTTCGGATTCGGACTGAACTGGAACGGGATTATAAAGGATGCACGTACAGAGAAATATAAAAAATAAAAAAGAAAGGAGGCCGAAACCTCCTTTTTTTTATTTATTTCTTTCCGCCTTTCAGCTTATGCTTTTTGATGAACTCATCAAGAACCTCAGTAAGATTAGGATCACCGATCTCCTGAAGATCATAATAAACTCTCGTATTGGGTTTCTTGATTTTAATAATCCTGTTAAGGTCGATAGGCGTGGCAATTATTACACTGTCACAATCTGTATTATTAATTGTAGTCTCAAGATCTTTCAGCTGCTGCTTCCCATATCCCATTGCCGGAAGAAGAGTTCCGATATTCGGATACTGAGCGAAAGTATCGCTTAGTCTGCCAACAGTATACGGACGTGGGTCAACCATTTCAGCTGCACCGAATTTACGGGCTGCAACAACCCCTGCTCCTATTTTCATCTCACCATGTGTAAGTGTTGGACCATCTTCAACTACAAGCACTCTTTTGCCTCTTATTAAAGAAGGATCATCCACCTTAATCGGGGAAGCTCCGTCTACAACAATTGCTTTTGGATTAACCTTTTCAATGCTCTCCCTTACTATCTGAATAGCTTCAGGCGCAGCGCTGTCCATTTTGTTGATTACAACAACATCGGCGATTCTCAGAGTAACCTCACCCGGGTAATATTTTAATTCATGACCGGCACGGTGAGGATCAGCTACAGTGATCATAAGATCGGGTTTGTAGAAAGGGAAGTCATTGTTTCCGCCATCCCATAAAACCACATCGCAACCTGAAGGATCTTTTTCAGCAGCCCTGAGAATGGCCTCATAATCAACACCCGCATAAATAACATTTCCTCTCACAACATGAGGTTCATATTCCTCCATCTCCTCAACAGTACATTTATGCTTCTCAAGATCTTTTACAACAGCGAAACGCTGAACTTTCTGAGCATTCAGATCTCCATATGGCATCGGGTGACGTACGGCAACTACCTTCAGTCCTTTTGCCATTAGCAGTTCGATAACTTTTCTTGATGTCTGGCTCTTTCCGCATCCTGTTCTTACTGCACCAACAGCAATTACCGGTTTTGTACTTTTTACCATAGTATCAACCGGTCCGAGCAATACAAAATTTGCACCTGCAGCATTGACTATTGCGCTCACTGACAT
>JFJP01038654.1_pt1 | contig 16379 bp, 26 predicted proteins | sample 431651 | NCBI WGS metagenome assembly JFJP01 (sample SAMN02602958, study PRJNA72255) | Microbial mat metagenome, whole genome shotgun sequencing project. | biome: fresh water; feature: sink hole; material: water; isolation source: purple microbial (photo- and chemosynthetic) mats found in... | reverse complement strand
CAAAGTTGTATGCGTGACAGGGATAACCGACTAGCATGCCAGGACTGCAATCGGAGCTTCTTCGGCCAAGACTGTTTTGATTTCCACAAGTTGGGAGCAACCACAACACAACAGAAGCGCATTCCACTGTGTAGCCTGGTGAAAGTTTGTTCAAAGTGCCGATGCCATTTTCGACCAATTCGTCCGAAGAATGACCAGCCACACCGTTGTGGAGAGGTATTTACGTGATATGTTAACTTTTTTTGTTTTTCTAACTCGTACGTTCCAGACAATGTGCACCGTCTGTGGTATTCACGTCATGGAAAATCACCAATGCTTCATGCAAAAGTTGACATTTTCTGACGACAAGCAGAAGTTGCACTCTGGGGCTCGTTTCATGTTCTTCGATTACGAGACATTTGTGAACGACGAGAAGGAACTCGTCCCCAACCTGGCCGTGGTTCAGTATGACGATGGAGAGGAGTTTACTTTTCCAAGCAGTGGTATCGTCGGCGAGGACGTCACTGAAGAACTGTGTGAGTTTTTCTTTCAGGAAAAGCATCAAGATTTTTTTGTGATTGCTCACAATTTCCAATCTTTCGATGGATTGTTCATCATGCGGTGGTTGCTGAATAATGCTGTTGTCCCCGATGTCATCATGAACGGCAGCAAGATCATCAGTTTGAAGGTCGGCGAATACGGCATTGTTTTCCGCGATTCACTGGCTTTTGTACCGACCAACCTCGCCGGGTTCCCAGCACTCGTTGGAATTCCGGATCTTCGAAAAGGTGACTTTCCTCATCGGTTCAACAGAAGTGAGAACTGGAATCGTGCGGTTCCCTACCCAGAGAAGGAAGAGTTCGATTATTCTCGGAAGAAAGAAAAAGATCAGCGGGAGTTCGATATATGGTACGAGCAGGATCGTAGAATCAAGAATAGTCTGTATGATTTCAATGCTGAATTCATCGGCTATTGTTCACAGGTAAACAGAAGTTTCTGTCCGGACTCGCATCTGAAACTAATAGTGTTTGAATGTTACCAGGATGTGACGGTTCTGCGACAGTGTTGCATGAAGTTTCGGGAGCTTTACATGCAAATCAGCAAAGGACTTTGTCCTTTCTCTTCCGGGCCAACTCTGGCCAGTATGTGTAACGTGCTTTGGAGGACGCACTTCCTGCCGGAAAAGATGATTGGGGTAATCAAGAAAGAAACCGCGTCGAACCGCCACCAGTCCGCGAAAGGACTCAAGTGGCTGGAATGGAAAGCTCACGAACTTGAAATCGACATTCAGACAGTAATCAACGGTGGGGAGAAGAAAATTGGAAGATTTTATGTTGACGGATTCAGTCAGCAGACTAACGAGGTCTTTGAGTTTTATGGATGTTTCTGGCATGGATGCACAAAATGTAAGTTTTGATGAATGAATCATAACTGGTCTCAAATTTTACATGCCATAGGTTACCTGCCCACAACTGTCAACACCATTCGCGGATTTGACATGGCCATTCTACACCAGGAGACCATGGATCGAGAAGAGTTTATCCGGTCCCAAGGATACACTATAACGAGCGTCTGGGAGCACGATTACGACAGAGACCTGCGGGAAGACGAGGAAATGAGGCAGTTTATCGAGGAAGTAGCCATCAAACATCCACTGAACCCGCGGGATGCCTTTAAAGGCGGTCGTGTGAACGCTTTCAAGTTATACCACCAGGTTCAGGAGAACGAGCAAATATTCTACTACGATGTTACGTCAGGTGAGTTGCTCGATAAAGCTTTATATTCCAACGATCTATAGGACCATGTCACGTTTCAGAATATCCATTTGTCAACAAAACCAAGGAGTACCCAGTGGGCCATCACAAGGTGATTCGTGGTCCCTCCTTCTCAAAAATCAAAGACTATTTCGGATTGGTTAAGTGCACCATTGTCCCTCCACGGAAACTACTGATTCCTATGATTCCTTCAACGACCAACGGGAAATTGTATTTTACTCTGTGTCGAACATGTGCAGGTCGGAATCAAAAACAGATTTGTTCGCACACCGATGATGAGCGTGCCATATCTGGAACATTCTGCACGCCTGAACTCGTCAAAGCTGAACAGCTCGGATATGTTGTGAGTGCCAGACACCATATTTTCAAATGAAATGCATTTCCTCATATTGTTGTTTTTGATTTTGCAGGTCAAAGAAATTCAGGAGGTCTGGCACTATGAGCGTCGGAAATCTGGACTCTTTGCTGAATACATGAACACGTTCCTGAAAATCAAAACAGAATCTTCTGGACGACCCGAAGGTGTGGAAACGGACGAACAGCTGCAACAATTCATTGAAGACTTCGAGCACCATGAAGGAGTGAAACTTGATCCAACCAAAATCCAGAAAAACCCAGGATTGCGCCTGCTTGCCAAATTGTGCCTAAACTCACTCTGGGGTCGACTTGGGATGAAGGAGAACAAAAGTCGCACGGAATATGTCAACACCGCCGAACGTTTCTACGAGCTGTTGTTGTCCGGTCAGTACAACGTCACCGGCTTTGAGCCTTTCAACGATGACGTCATGGGAGTCCAGTATAAGCTGGAAGATGAGTTCGTCGAAACCAACGCAACCGTCAATGTCGTCATCGCTGCGTGAGTTCAAACATTTTTGTCTGCATAATCAGAGCTTTTTAAATTCTTGTTGTTTACAGGTTCACCACTTGCTGGGCACGCCTTCATCTGTACCAGTACATGGAAAGATTGGGACCTCAGTTGTTATACGTTGACACCGATTCGTTGGTTTTCAGCTACAAACCCGGACAATACCTCCCTCCTACTGGAAACTATCTCGGAGACCTCACCAATGAACTATCTTCCGATGAATGGATTGAGGAATTCTGCTCGCTTGGACCAAAATGCTACGGCTACCGAACGAACAAGGGGAAGTTTGCCGTCAAAATCAAGGGACACTCCATCAATGGTCTGACCAAGGACAAACTCAATTTTCAGAACATGGTTAGAATTTTATCAGATAAATCAACGGAACTTGTCTCATATCCAAATGTTCTGAATCGGAAGAAGAAATCGCTGTCCATTTTTCAAACCGACATGACCAAAATTTGGCGTGTCACTTATGAGAAACGTGTTATTGTGGACGAGATGTACAACACTTTGCCATATGGCTACTGAAGTAATAAATCCAGTTCTAACTCAGATGTTGCAAGTTCCAGCTCGGTTTTCGCTCCAAGTAAATTGACTTTGCCCGTGTGGAAGATGACGGCTGTACAGAATGTCAGACGGAGTGTCAACCCAGGGAAGAGCTCCGGTTCGTAAACAGCGCCAGGGAGGTTCCGTAGTTGTACAAGATTGAGGCGCCGGTCATAGTCCACAGTAGCAATGATGTTGACCACTTTGTAATTGTTCAGAACGGAGACAAATCCACAGTGGCTTATCATGGCACAAAATTCGTGTGCATACCGCTTCGATGTTTCCATTGAGTCGCCCCCGTTTATAGTGATTTTTCCATTAGTGTACACTTGACAGTGCGCTCTTACTGGTGGAAACATTCGCAGGAGAAGGCCAGAAAATTCCTTTGGGTTGTAGAAGGCCAATGGGAGCCTCTTCTCCAAAATGTCCAAGTCAAGCCGGCAATTAAGATGAGCAGTCGCAACAATATTTTTGATGGCATACATTTTATTCAGCAACAATCCAATCGTGAAGTCAAATAGTAGAAATACAATGCACTACCGGTCTTCAAAAGATCGTACAAAAGATATGCATAGCACGCGTGTCCAATAAACCGAAGGATCATTCCGAAAACTGGAGCCATTGTCCGAATGTTATAGCCTTTTGTAAAGTAGTTCGCTTATATGAGCAAAGAGTCTCAAATCGTGGGCATCCCGTTGCATTCAGATCGGTGACGGTCTTGAAATAGGGTTCCAGCAGTTTGGCTTTTTCCAGTCCCTTGGAGAAAAATTCCAAGTGGGCATGTCCCAAACGCGCGTTGATCACGTCCACGGCACGACACACCTCATCATGTCGAAAGAACCCAGGTGTACGCCAATCCAACCCGTGACTTTTCTTGGCCTGTATTGCCAGGTCCAATTTGTGGAAGGCTGCTGATGGCGGGAGACTGAATGACACCTCTCCGAATAGTCCAAGCGTTGGGGCGAAATAGGAAATAATCTTGAAATAACGCTCGCCTTCGATCATGAACCAGTCGGCATCAAGAACAACTTTATGCGTCATTTTGCTAGTGGTAAATAATGCCATGCGGTCAGCCTTTAACGCGATATCATCCACCATGAATAAAACTTTCAAACATCCATTGTTTGCTGCAGAAACATTCAAACCCGAGCCAATTTCTCTAGATCATTCAACGAACTCTCAACACAATGTGTTATACACCTGGAACATTCAAACTAACCATGTTCGAAACAAAATCATTCCAACTTGATTTGGACTACTTAAGCAAGGTGCGACTGTTAACCACTCATATCATTCTCATCTTATTTTCGTTCTTTGGAACCCATATCAAATTCTCCGCTTCTTAACTTCGAACCATGGATTTCTTCGCTGCATCCCAGAGCCCCATTTCAGCACCGACCGAAAAGCCTGCACCGATCGTTCGACAGAATGCAATTTCACTGGATCCTTTGGTCAACATGTTGGTTCGCAAGTATCCGCTTCCTGAAAAGGATGGCCCAACGAAGAGGAAGTCTATAAAGAGAAAGAAACCGGACTCCGCGACACCCACTGTGGAGTCTTCAGAAAAGTGGCCAAAAAACAACATCTTGAAACCATTCTTCCATAGCCAAGGAATGCCGGTTTACAAGATCGCGTAAGTTAACTACGCAAACGTGTGGTGTGTAATAAACGATGAGATTTTTCTTCTCCAGGTATGGAAAATTCGTTCACGCCATCTGGCAGAATGATCAGCTGCGTTTTATCTTTGCTGAGTGGAAATATGAGGATGGAGTGGGATGGACAATGGATACGGCTAAACAAATCGCCCTCAATGTCGAGTCATTCTTCGTTCTGTCTTCTGTTGTTCTGAAAGGGCTCACGGATTTGGCTGATTATGAGGTAAGAATTCATCTTTTGCTTTGATTTTTCCAAAAAATGACGACATTTTTCACAATTTAAAAACAATTGTGTTTTGATAGGCTGAAAATGTTCCGAATCCCATGTTAAGCCTTCGCAACGGGTTCTACTTTACATGGAGTCGATTCCACGGACACTTGTTGGCTTCGATCCGGAAATACAAGGCCAACAGCAAGGGACATCTGTATCCGGAGAAACAGGGCGTCTGCTTCAACAGAGCTGGCTACATGGAACTCAAGAGCCTGATTCACTCTCTCGTTCTCGTCGGAGATGCTGCCGGGATCGATAAGCCGGACCAACGAAACATCCCGAAACTGAACGATAGTATGCTCATCGAAATGGTGGCCCAGAGTCTTCTCGATCAAATCAACCATGTGCGCGGACAAAACTGCAGCACTTGTGTAAAGGAACTCAAACCCGACAGCGATGAAATCAAAGGAGTAATGGATTCGGCGCGAAGCAAGAAGATGGTTGAAGCAACACTGATGGGCGAAAATCGTGTAACACCAAATGGTCTCGTGACATTTGATTGTGAGAAATTCTTGAAAGATCATGATCCAACGATCCGAAACCATGTTGCTGTTTTGTCGGGTTTCATTGGCGAACTCATCAAGAAATAACTCTCTATATATTTTTCATGCTGTTAATTTGGTCGTGAATGTCATTTGATGCCGAGTTGTAATGCAAATAAACCCTATGGGAGAACAACAATATTCCGCTGTCTGGTCATTTTATCACTCAGGAAATCACGCTTGACAAAAAACCATTGACCATCGATTTTAACACAACGCAAAATCGTAATCGATCAGTTTCGACTTCAGGCCAAAACACTGATTCACATATGTGCGAACAACAATATCATTGTGCATACGATCTGCGGAGAACACACTAACAATGTCAGAAAAACTTTTGCCACCACATCTGCATGCTAGGAAAAATAAACAATACTGTCCGCATACAGTGGTCATATCTGATTGTATCTTACTATCCTGTTTGACGATCCGCTTGCCATTCATAATGTCCAAGGCCAGTCCGTATTTCGATGGCTGCTGGCCAAATGAATCAAAAAATTCGATCTCAGTTTCTGTCGATTGGTACAGGGCGATCCAATGCTCGCCGGGTAAGTTCGATGGTTGCGTATTGACGATGCAACCTGCCGGTAAATGAGAAAAGACAGATGGGACGTTGTCAGATGCAAAAACACCTGTAGTATTTTGCTTCGTGACTGGACAATGCGCTAAAGAATCCGACAATTCCTTTGAGTTCATGTTGCGAAGTCAGCAATAATTTGACGGTGCTGATTTATTTCGAGAATGTTGTCATACACCAGCATGCAGACCATCATAACAGTTTCTTTGAGTGGATCTCCGAATGACACGGCCACGCTTAAATTCCCCTGCCTGATTAATGTCAAGGCACCGCGACCAGTTCCTCCTGGGGTAAGGTCAAAGCCGAATATGGTGTAACCGTGATTGTACGCCTCACGATTGAATGTCACTTCTCCAAATGGATTATTCCGCTGTTTCAGCGTGTCGAGGAGTCCATCATATGCCTCAAGCGATTGGTGTTTCTCGAAGTCCATCTGGTATGGTTTTGTTGGGAATGATTGACCATCCACCTCAATGGACACTTGTTTGATATTGTAGTTCTTGAAATTAAACGGATTTTTCCCTCTCGCACCATGAAAATCCTCGCTCGATACGAATCCTATGAAGGCCACCTTTGGCAGTTGTCCGATCTGAATGTTGCTAACCACTGTGCTTTGTGTTCCTCGAGGAATATCCGTAACACGCATAACAGTCCGTTCAAGATGGTATTTTGCAGTTTTCGTTTGCAACTGTTGCGATACTGCCAGCAGGTAATCAGGCGATGGCACATACCGACGAATGTGTAGACGAGGGTTCTTAACGAAAGCACGAAACTGCTTCGATGTGTCAGGATCCCATACTCGTATGCAGAAATCTGGCTTGCTCAACACCAGTCGTATGTTCAGACCCATACCAGTAATGAGCGGCTTGCTCTGGTCAAACAAATCGGCAGCGATTCTCCCAGACATTTGAACGTAGTGGCCGCGCGTCATGTAATTCTTCCGTGAGAGCTCAGAAACATTTGTTTCGTCGTTGAATTTGGCAGGTTCGTCAAGAATAAATAAACTGGAAGATAACTGTGACATGACAGCACCAGCCGTATGATTCAGAAGATTCTCCATGTACGCGCGGTACGCGTAATAGTTGGACGAGTCCGTGATAGTTCGGCCACCCATTTCAACTGTCAGATTTTGAAACAGAGAGTGAAGAAAATTGGTCACTGGTGCAGCCTTCTCTGCTGTGGTTATGAACTGCCATTCGTTCGATCCTGTCCTTGTTTTGATTGCAACCTCCAGTTCCAAATAAATATCGTTGAGTGACAGCAGGCCATGACTCGAGGGCGGTATGTAAAAGTTTATATCTCCAGAGCTGCCGTCCTCGGTTAGAACCGTAGCTGGGTTGATTCTCTCGAACTCGGTTTTCCATCTGTCGGTGAATGACGACGGCACCGCAAAAAGCTGGTTTTCCGCCTGCATAGCGGGTTCGGAGTCTTGAAGGATAAATGCCATTGTTTCAAAAGGCGTCCGGAATGTTGTACGGGTGAATTCTGGTTCTGCGAGCCTTTCGCTTTTTTGTAACTCCTGTTTTTCGTTTGCCACTACCTTCTTGTGGAATGAGTCTCCTGGAAATTGCTTGGGTGGCTTGAGAAGCAGCTTCTTTAATAACTCCCCCAGCAGCTTCTTTAAGGTGTGGTGCAGCGGCTTCCATTGCTGCTTTCGCATGAGGTGCAGCTTGACGTAGGATTGGCTTCACGAAATTACCGATTTTTGAAAACAAGTTCTTCAGAATTTGCGGTATGAATCCAGATCCGTTCTGGTATGGGCTACCACGATAACGCGTCATAACACCAGTGCCAAATTGCGACACGAAAACGTTGTCGTATCGACTGGCGTCCGGAACATAAGCAACGAGAGGCATGTTAGTAGTGTCGCAGAGGTCGAAAATGTAGTTTGACAAGGGACTTTCCGGTTGCAAATCTTGCTATGTCTTCGAGGTCGGTGCTGATGCTGATGCTGATGGTTTCGAAATGGTTTGTCAGAACTGGGACGTAGTGTGGAATATCGAAGCGCTCTGTTATCAGCTGCATGAAAGACCCCTTAATAGTTACATTGCGTAAAACCTGAGCCGCTGAATCGCCGACGAGTGAATAGTCCGCAACATCACAGTATACAAACAAACTTTGGTTTCCGAGCAGTGGGTTCAGCGGTCGTGGTGCAACCAGTGGTTCTGCTTTGAAAGTGCTTTTGATATGGCTGGCGTACATGAGCGCAATCTCTTTGACATGTTCATCGTTACGATCGGTGATCATTTTGGCGTATATATCGCTGTGGTCGAATCCCAAGATTTTTTGGAGTGCAACAGAGTCAGGCGGGAAGAAAATATGAACTCGAGGGCTACATAGTGTGATCCTTAGTCTGTGATCCGTTGATGAGAACATTTCCAACTTGAAAGCCTTGTCTCCAGTAGTTTCGTTGAACTCTGATAATATGCCAGTATCATCTATGTTCAGGTCAGCAAGTGGTGGTATGCATGCTTCAATAACGCTAATAAACTTATCAGCCGTATGGTAGTGGCCGGGATGTATGGTTATCTCATGATCCAAGGTGGTGAACTGGCCGTTACTGTTCACGTTATTGATTATACGGACTATCATTCTCTGCTTCTGAGGCAGGGTGTACAGGGAGTTCATGTACTGCATCTCCACAAGCGCAACCTCCCATTTGCCTGGCAAGTTAACAGCATGTTTGAGTTTTGTAACCCAGTCAGCAGCCGTGTTGCCCGGGTATTGATCCATGGAAGCATCTGAGGGCAGCGTTATGTAGAAAGGTGAGTTGTTCATTGTAGCTGTGATCGATCAATCCACTCGTCACGTTCCGGTCCAAGTCCAAGCCAACGTACAAGAAGTTTTCGTCCGCGCTTTTTCAATACGCGATCGATCCTGAAAGCTTTATTCTTCACACCACGAATAAGCGATAGTTCAGGTTCATAAAATTTTCCGATAACTGGTTCGTTTGTCTCGTCCTTTAATCTGTACATTGGTACAGGATGTTCAACGACCTTGTCGATTATGAAGATCTCCTCTTGGAATCGCTGTTCATATCCCTTCTCAAACTTTCCTTTGTCTTTTGCTATTCGCACAGCTTCGCCCACCTTATAAAGGGGTCGACGATGAGGCTGGTGGTCGAGAAGCTCTTTGTATAGTTGATTGAATACTTTTAAAGAGTTTGTTTGCTTGACATCGATCGGTCTCATCTGTATACTTGAATGTTCACTGTGATTGTAGGCATGCACAAAATCTTGCAGTTTGTCAACGTAACGTGTAGAAACGCGATGGCGAAAAAGACGCCAAATACGTGATTTCAGCGTGCGTATGAGGTTTTCCGCCATTGAACATTTGATGTCAGCATTTTCAGACGAAAACAGCGTGATGTCATGTTCTTTGCAGTAATCTCGAACGGTTCGGTTGTAGAACTCTTTGCCCTTGTCACACTGTAATTTCTGTGGTTCTCCCAGCTCTCGAAAAACTTTTTTCAATCCAGCAAGAACTTCTGCACCAGTTTTGCTCTTTATTGGCTGCACGCTTGCAAGTTTACTGAAGCAATCAATAACAACCAATAAGAAGGTAATACCATCATTCTCAGCTTTGTACAGGCTCATGTCCGCCAAATCCATCTGGAATTGTTGCTGCAGGTTGTCCACAATGATGCGGTTCCGTTTGAAGCGCTTTCTGTTGTCTTTGTTGACGGTGTATTCGTCTAGTCCTTGTAAAAATATTTCGGCTTCTTTTCGGCTCACTTTGGCAGCTTTTCGGAACCTGTCCACACCGCCCAGGCTCCCGGGGTTTTTGGGATCCAGGTACACTTTCTCCATTACAACAACTCGAGAAACAACTCACTTTAAACACGCGACAAAAGCGCAACACAGAAGGTGGAATAGAAAACATCTTTAATAAATACGAATCCAGCTTTTTCTACCGGATCCACTTTGTTGTCGTTTTCGGAGACCATTATCATCAACCTCCTCAAATTTCCGTTTGAGTCCCCTATGAACTTTCATCTTCTTGAGACGATCAACGGGTGGAAATAGTCTACGTTTCTGAACAACAGGTTGGTCCTTCCACTCCGGTGGGGGTAATTTTCTCACAGCTCTACGTCGTTTGGGGGTGCCATGGTTTTCTTCTTTCTCTGCCACAACATTCTCTGGTATTCCGATCCGTCTAGTCTTTCTAATTCGATGAACACCTTTAGCTTTGCGTTTGACTTCCCGAGGTGAGTCCAATGATTTAACCTGAGGTAGAGGGAGACCTTCATCTTCTGTCAGAATGTCCTCTGATGTACCAATTCGTCTGATCTTGTTAATCCGATGATCCCGCTTTGCTTTGCGTTTAGCTCCCCGTGTTGCATCCAACTGCAATTCTTGAATTATTTGAGGACTTTCGTCGTCGGTCACGATCTCATCGTTTGGACTCAGTGCCGTTCGTTTGACATGATTCGGTCCAGACTTTGCTTTGCGTTTTTCACCAAATTTATTTCCGTGCACGCCTCGAGGTGCGAATTTTCGGACGGTTCTCAGTTTATTCGGACTAGACGAGTATTCTCCATCCTCACTCATAAGATCGTCCGGAATCCCTATGGCCCTGACCTTGGCACGACCATCATCAAATTCCGCCTTGCGTTTAGTTCCGCTGATAGGCTTCATAGCACTTTCCTTGGTTCTCCTTTTTTTCCTCTGAACCTTGTTCACATCGTCAATGTCCATATCATCGTCAGACAGTTCGACGATCGGTGGTTCCTTTTTCATTGGCTTCCGTGCTAAGTCATCTGTGCATGAAGGTGAGTATACGGGGTTAGACGTTTCACCAGTTGCTTTGGGCCTCAGTGCAAGAAAGCGTTCCAGTGAAGCAGCAAGCATGTCCGCTTTCTCCCATTCAGAAATATCTTTCCTGTGAAGTATTTTGCTGGTATATGCATCCAAATTGACGATTTCTCTGGCCTCAGGAGGCTCTTTGTTAATCTGAATCTGCGCAAGTTGCTGATCCATGACGTGTTTGGGTACGATGAGGTACTCATCCATTTATGACAGCACCAAGGACGGATGCTAGTATGGGTAGGATGGCACCTAGAAATCCACCTTTCTGTAGAATCTTTCGTTTCTCTTTGACTGGATACCGCTTCAGCGCGATGAGCTTCAGAGATTTCCTCCAACGTCGGCAAGTACTGAGCTCTTGAGGAGTGAGCTGGACAGTACTTTTGACAATGTTAACCGCAACTTCTGTCAATCCTTTCAAATGATTCCGACCAAGACAGTCTACAACAACCCTTCGTTGTTTGGGTTTCAGTGATCGAAGTGTGATGACTATCGGTGTGAGTTGCCTGACGTGATCTGACATGGTGGTTTCGTAGAAGCCTTTAAATATATGTGCACGAATTGGTCCTGCGATGGGATGATGGCTCGCAGCCTTAAATAGTCCGGCGTATTCGGCCTCAGGTCTATAATTATTGGCGTATAAGGTGTGGATGTAACATGTTCATACGCTTGTGGTAAGTGCGTCAGTCCGGTTTGCCGAGCCAAAGTGCCAATCTGATTAATATCCCTTGCATTACGGAACAATACCATGTATTGACAGTTCAGTTGTATGTTGCGCATTGAACGTCCTTGTGTGTACATATTCTGCATTAACAGAACAGCCGAGACGTTCCGGTGATGGATACCTTGAGTAAAAAGTTTTGATGCACGTGGGTGACTAGCAAGCTCTTGTGCTAGATCGTCGAGGATTAATAGTGTAGGCACAGATGCATCAAAAAACGTATCGGATCCGAAAACTTTATCTAGGCCCTGATGGAACTCAACATGATCTTTCAGTTCCTCGAAGCCTTCCTGCCATTCACCGTAACAATAAACAACACGCGCGATATGCTGGTCGATGAGTTTCTGTCGATTTATAATCAAATTCTTCACAAAGTAGGTTTTACCACTCATTGTGGGCCCACAAACTAGTGCGCCAAAGGGCGCATGAAAAAGAACTTGCGAAGGATGCGCCATTACTTAGAACAGTGCAAGAAAATTGTACATATCCTTTAATATTCACTCATTCACTTTTTTAGGACCCGAACAGCCACATGAATAACGGAAATGCAGCTCAACTATATCCCGTGCAGGATGCATGAATCGAAGCGAGCCCTCCATACAAAAGCAACAATAAGCACAGCAGAGATTATCGTTGTCGATGTAGAGCCCATTGTTCGTAAGAGTGAGAGTTCTTCGCGATGGTGAATCATCTTTTGTCTCCTCTCGAAACGTGGCCAAACGAGCGTCCAAATCTTTCATGATAGGATCCATGCTCCGGGAAAGATTCATAGTACTATACAGATTCATGGTAGCATCGAATGGGAATCGAAAAACCAATATTATATGGAAATACTTATCAAACAAGCTGAAACGGTCGAGTTTATATAGTACAAAACCAAAACATTCAAAACAGGTGCTGTTAACTGCACGAACATTCAAACTGGAACGCCGACCTGTCGAATCATTCCAATCTTTGCCCACCCAGATCGAAACACTCAACAGCACACACACGATTTTTAATTAGAGTTTTTACGAACACAGTTTTTCTACTCATTGTTGGACCGCATATCATTGCACCAAAAGGGGCATGGAAAATAACTTGTGTTGGACAAGCCATTTTAATGACAACATAGAGCAAACCACATTTCGTCCTTTAACATCACTTATTAGCTAAAGCAACTGCGCAACGTTTGGCACAGTGACGATCAATAATGTCAGTCCAATGAAGAACACATCGCAATTTGCATGAAATATGAAAATCACAGAAAGCACAAGTCAGAGAGCCACTGGATCTGAAGAGTCCATTGCGAGCGAGCTTGTCCAGTTCAAAGGTACGATGTTCATTCTTGAGCATTTCTTTTTCAAATGAAGCGAGACGAACTTCTAGTTCCTCTATTTGGTGGTCCATGTCATCAGAGTCGAAGGAACTGTTATCCGTGTCCCACTGCGACGAGTCCGACTCCAAATCCGCGTAGTAGTTCGACACATCCCAGGCTTTTCGTGGTGCATCCACAGCATTCGACGATTTCATTGTTTTTTCCGGAGTCGAATCATTCAAGGGACCATCTTTAGCGATTTTGGAATTCATTATTGACCAGGTGAACGAACAACTGATTTAAAAAAAGAGTAATGTGGTTCACGGAATCTCACAGAACGGGTTTTATATTGCATGTTGGAAAACATTCAAAGTCACACTAAATATAGCCTCAACATTCAAGACACAGGGTAAACAGATCGAACGCTTCAAGTGACGGACTCATCAGTTCGAAACATTCAAATCCCACCACCATATAAAGCCTCTGGCGCATCCCAACCAGAACTCAGTTGTAAAATGTCTGACGTCTGCGGTCATTTCATGGATTTTCCACCAAAACAAATCGATCTTCAGGAGATGTGCCCACCTCCTTTCAAGCCGTACGCTGGAAGTAGCATGTTTGCTGATATGCGGGAACCAAGTGTTTCGTCTACCCCGCACAAAAAACCCTTTTCGGCTTCTGTGAACGCGCCATTCAAAGTACCACGTCGCATGGTTCCCCGAGAGGATTCACTGTTCGACCCTCCAAAGACAACACAAGCATCGATTAAAGACGACGCCCAGCGAGCACCTCGATGCACTGAAGAGGTTATCAATCGTGTCCATTTTCTGGACAACGGAGCGAATCCAGTTATCACGCTCGGATTCATTTGTGACACCAAAGAAGATGCTGCCATTCGCCTCGACACCTTCTACGAACATCGTTTCCCCTACTTTCTCACCAACTGGAAAGTTCTCGCAGGTTGTGGATACTATTGTGTCGACAAAAGCCATCAGGTCAAGTGCGTTGGATGCGGCCATTCCAATCCCGGTTTGTGGTTCTGGCGATTCACGGATCTCACGAACCACCATGGAGAGGGCTGCCCATTCGGTTCAGCGGAACGTAAAACTTGATTGTTTCGAAAAGTGGGTTGTGTTTTTGCTCTTTATGATAGCTTTTGGCTGCGCAGCACTTGAATATGTTGGAATACCATTCATTATTTATGCAGCAAATAATCGCTTAACTCAATTGCATGCAAACGTTTCTTCATCCAATGCAACAAATGTCACAACAAATTTTTGAAAACGCGATGCAAGGCCTCAGACTTGAATAAATTCTCAATGGAAAACGTTTTGAGATCGAAATCGGTAAATCGAGACAGTGCACGGTAGATCGGAACGGCACAGCTATCTAGCCCTTCACGGCACAGGATCTCAGCAGCTCCTTCAAACCTTTTGCGCTTTCGACGTGGATGCAGTCTGGTCTGCAATCCAACCATCTTCTCGGCCACGGGTTCCGCCAATCCATCGTAAAAATGCGCAGGCAATACTAGGCCAGTGGTAATGCGGCCAACAAGTTCGATGATATCATCCAGGCCCATACTTTTGAGCTTGTTGATGTTTGCCCGAGTGAGTCGACAGTTTTTCCCGACCACGAAATCCCGAGCACGCCAGGTGAATCGCACAACATGGAAAATCAGGGTCTCCCTTTCAGTGGTCCAGATACCGTACAACGATTTCGAGAACATCCTGCGATTTGATTCGATTAATTTTGAAAATTGGTGCGCTTCTCAAAACCTACCGTGCGTGCTTCAGCAGTTCCGGGTCGACCTGCCAATCTACCACCGGAACCAATTTGTCAGCCTCCATTTTGTCTCCGTGAAGATAGATGAACAATTCGAGAAACTCCTGCGCATCGAGACTGACCACTCCATACTTCGATCCTTGAATTCGAATCTGATCCCCTTCAATTGTCAAGATTTTCTCCAGTTTGATCGGCTTACGGCTCTGTTCAGGTTTCGGTGCAACATTCTCTAACTCAGCGATGAAATCATCCAAGCTCTGTATCTCCTCAGCACTCCACACAGCTGGCTCTGGTATCTCAATGACACATGGCTCCTGAACGATCTCATTGTTCACTATTGGAATGGCCTCCAGTTCTTCCAAAAACTCATTGAAACCATTGACCTGGTTGGCAAGGCCCGCATCAAAAAAGTGAGCTGGCAATTGGGCAATAATATCCTCAGGATCCACACGTTCAACGGGTAGAATATGTCCATCATTTTCGAATACCATTGGAAAAAAATCACACAAGAAATCTGGATCCATTTGTGAGGAACTGATTTAGTCATGAGATGACACGAAGTAAAGTGAGACAGATCGAAAATGAAACGACGAAATAGTTTAGGTTCTGTGTTTGTAATGTGCGATCGAAACTCGAGTTCGAAATCGAATCAACCGCTCGACCTTGCGTAAATGTTGTATATGGTCGTTCGGAGTATTCCAGCCCATTGCCCTACAGAAGTCCATATTTTTGCAAAAGTTGGATTCAGGTGTCCCGTCAAGTCCCGTTATATTAGAGTGGCCCAGACTCGTTTCAAAAACATTATTTTGCCGGACCGTTTGTAATATCCTCCGGCGAAACAATTTACTTGGCATAACCATCGACAAACAATTTCAACTATCGCGTAAACCAACACAACGGCTTAGATCAAGGTAGAAAGTAGCGATTCAACAGCTCTACATAGAGTCTGTTTGAACAACATCGTAATTATCAACAGAAAATAATAAAAACAGCTTTGTTTTTTATTTTACTGGAATGTTTGCTGGTTAACGAAAAAGTGCCATATTATCAAACACACTCACACACTTCATACTATTGAAATTCGTCATAATCAAGCATCATCTTCAGAAACAACATCATCAGCCTCGAGCACTTCGTCTTCATCAGCATCATCTTGTTCTTCCACATCTTCCAGATCCGGATGCAGTCGCTCGAATTCTTCCAAATCTTCATCACTCCTTTCGGGACCCCAATTATTCCGACCATCATGAAAATATTTTCTGGCTTTTGGGAACAAATCGCCAAAACGCTCATCTTCCGACAGAAAGCCCGTCTTGTTTCCCTCATGTTTCTCTCTGTAGTGGTTTTTCATGTAACGGCGGCTAGTTGTCGAGAACAAACATTTGCAAGGCACCGGATGTCGCTCAGTGGCGTTCCTGGTGACATCGCAGACATCTGCGAGTACAAACACAATGTAACCCCGAACATGCTAATAAATGCAGTATTTATAATATTACAGTTGACTTCGGCGTTCTGGTTGTTTTTTGGGTTAGTGTAGATGGCGGGTCCTGTGCGTGATTTTTCC
>JFJP01038653.1_pt1 | contig 16381 bp, 9 predicted proteins | sample 431651 | NCBI WGS metagenome assembly JFJP01 (sample SAMN02602958, study PRJNA72255) | Microbial mat metagenome, whole genome shotgun sequencing project. | biome: fresh water; feature: sink hole; material: water; isolation source: purple microbial (photo- and chemosynthetic) mats found in... | reverse complement strand
AAATTGCTCACCACAAAGGCTCTACTTTTGGTGCTTTGGGCGAAACCGAAAATCAACCAACAAGCGAACATTTTGCAAATTTATTGTTTCACAAATTGCAAAAATTCGATTTCCAAAAGCCAATTTGGGTAGAAGACGAAAGCAAACGGATTGGTACAATACACCTGCCCGACAATTTTTTCGAGAAACTAAGAACCTCTTTTTTAGTTAAACTAAATTTGAGTTTGAATTACAGAATTGAAAGATTGATAATTGATTATGGACATTTTGAAAAAGAATTGCTCGTAAGCGCAATTCATAGAATATCCAAACGACTAGGCGACAAAGATTCAAATTTAGCTATTGCGGCTATTAATTCAGATAATTTGCCTGAAGCTGTTGCAATTAGCTTAAATTATTACGACAAAACATACGATTTTGGATTAGAAAAAAGAGAAAAGGAACTTGTAAAAGAAATCAATTTAATTTCGGACAAAAAAGAAAATTTTGCCAAGCAAATTATAGAATTTTACAAAAAAGTAAGTATTTAAAATTAAGAAAATCAATAAAATAGAAATTAATTTGCACTATTCAAAAATTATTTCTAACTTGTACGTAATTTTAAAAATCTATTTTTGGAAAAACATTGAAACTAAAAAATATTAAATCTAAAAACCCAAACGCAATTATTATGAACGAGAAAGTAGCAATTGAAACCTTTGGAAATATTACGAAAGAAGAAAATATTGTATCGCTAGAAAACAATATTCGCAAAGGAACCTTTGTGGTGGAACAGCTTGAGGCTTATCCAGGTTACCATCATGCCGACCCTTTTGGAACTGAAATGGGACATATTTTTCTAATCCTTGAGTCGCCCATTGAAGTGATGGACTTGATGCGATTATCGAAAAAAGTGGAAAAACTTTTTGAAAAAAAGTTTGATGCTGTGGTAGGACAACTTATATTCGATAACAAAATTTACCCTTGCATTAGAGTTAAAAACTTAAAAAATTACCAGCAAATAGAAGAACTACAAATGTGGTTTTTCGATGCAGGAATACGATTTGCAAAAGGCAGAAAAGTGAAAACAACGGCTCTGATTAAACTTAAAAAACCATTTTATATCGAAGAAGTTGCCGAGAATATTTATCACGACTTAAATGACTTAAAACATTGGTATTTAGCCGTTGAAAACGAAATGCCTTGGACTTTGTTCAAAAAAATTACTCAATTGGTAAAGAATAATTTGCCGGAATTAAATTTTGATGCGGCAACAACTGGTATTTACCGAAAATATGGTTTTGTTGATGCCGTACGCATTTATACTACCGAAACCGACATTGAAAAATTGCAAAAAATACGCGATACTTACAACATGGTTTGTAAAAAATTTGTATAGCGTTTTTTTTATAAAAGTGAAAGCCAATTTGATTTTTTTTAGATTCGATTGCAAGTGTATTGCAACTGAATCTAAAATAATTAGTTGTAAATCAGAAAAATAGGTTGTTGAATATAGAAATCTTATGTAAGAATAAAACGAATAGCGCGGGCATGAATTTATTCTACATTATCTTTCGTAAAATGAAAAGTATAAAAATTATAATTAGTTTCGCTTTTTCTATAATAAGTTTTTCGGTTTTTGCTCAAAACTTGAATATTCCTTTGCAAGCGAATTTTAATAGAACGCTTGAAAGCGAAATAAACAAGAGCACATATATTTTTCATACGAGCTTTTTTCCTTTAAATGAGCAGTTTATAAGCAAAATAGATACCGATTCATTACTTTTTGGCTTTCAGCGCGATGCTAGTTTTATTGCCAATCGAAAATGGAAATGGTTTTGGAGAAAATTGCGAACTGAAAACTTAGCTCAAGTTAAAGCAAAAGATTATCAAATTATAATTAATCCGCTATACAACTTTTCGTTAGATAAAGATTTGAATTCTAACGCATGGCTCAAAGATGGGCTTTTTAGTGTAAATACTCGTGGAGTGCAAATACTTGGAAGCGTTGGAAAAAATGTTTCTTTTTATACCGATTTTTACGAAAACCAGGCTTATTTTATCGATTACCTCGATGAATTTGCTCACCAATATCTGGTAGCACCCGGACAAGGAGCTCGTAAAAATTTTGGGACTGGCGGACACGATTATGCAATTGTTTCGGGCTATCTTTCTTTTTCACCAGCACATTTTATCAATATACAACTAGGTCATGGTAAGCACTTTATCGGTAACGGCTACCGTTCGCTTTTGCTTTCGGACAATGCTACGGTTTATCCGTATTTAAAGTTTAATTTAGAATTTGGAAAATTCCAATATGTCTCTTTATTTTCACAAAACCAGGCACATTATACAAATTTTCTCGATTACCGTTACCGAAATGGAGGTTCGTTCAATTATCTTTCATTTTCGCCAAATCACCGTGTCGAATTGTCTGTTTTTGAAGGACTTATTAGTCTTATTTCTGATTCTACTTCACTTACAAACTATCCTTTGAGTTATTTCAATCCACTTATTTTAACCCGAACTGCACAATATGGTTTGAGTAACGAGAATAATATTATTTTGGGATTTAATGCACGAATTAAAATAAGTAAGAAAATTTTGGTTTATGGACAATTTATGCTCGACGATTTGAAAAATTCCAAACACAGTACGCCTAAAAATGCACGTTGGGGAGCACAAGCTGGAATCAAAATTTTCAATGCATTGAGTGAAATTAAAGCTTTAGAAAAACATAATTTATTCCTTCAAACAGAGTATAATAGCGTAAAACCATTTTCATATAGTAGCAACAATGCTTGGCAAAATTATTCGCATATTAATCAAGCATTGGCTCATCCTTTGGGTGCCAATTTTTCGGAATTTGTGGGTATTTTAGAATATCGGTTCAAAGATATTAGCCTCGAATTTAATTACATACGAGCAGAAAAAGGCTTAAACACGTCCGATTTTAATTTTGGAAGCGACATTTTCCAACTCAATGATTTTGAGGCAACACAACTGAATGCTGATTTTTCTGGAAAAATAGGAGAAGGTTTAAAAACTATTATAGAAAATAAAAAGGTAAAACTTTCGTTTTTATTAAATCCGAACGTGAATATGAAAATTTTTATGGAATTAAATTTTAGGAGTACATCAAATACAGAAATAAAAACTAATTCATCATATATTTCGTTTGGGCTAAAAACTGATTTACGAAATTTTTATTACGACTTTTAACTTTGCAAACTCAAAAACAAAAAATTAAGTTAATTCTTTTCATTTCAGCTATATTGATTGGAGCCTTTTCTATTTTTTTCACCAACAGGCTTATGAAAGAATTGCGCATAGAGGAAATGAAAAAAATTGCTATTTGGGCAAAAGCATTTCAGGAGCTTCAAAATACCAATTTTGACCAAGACATTACCTTGCTCGAAAATATCCTTTCCGACAATACAACTGTGCCAGTTATTTTGGTAAATGGGAATGGCGAAATTATTTCGACATTAAATATCGACTCTTCTAAAGTTCAGGACAAAAAGTACTTAGGCGATTTACTTGAAGAAATGCGTGAAGAATACCAGCCCATTGAAATTGATTTGTCTGGAAACCAAAAAAATTATGTTTACTACAAAGAATCTACATTACTTACCAAACTTTTTTTCTACCCGCTGGTTCAAGTTGCAATAATTGCCCTATTTATTCTTGTGGCTTACTTGGCTTTTAGTGCTTCGCGCAGAGCTGAACAGGATAGAGTTTGGGTGGGAATGTCGCGCGAAACTGCGCACCAACTTGGTACGCCAATATCTTCATTATTAGCATGGATAGAACTTCTAAAACTAAAAACTTATGATGAAAGTTTAATGCAAGAAGCAGAGAAAGATGTGCTACGTTTGAAAAAAATAAGCCAGCGTTTTTCAAAAATTGGCTCAAAACCTGAGCTTCAACTAACTGATTTAAATCAAGTTATACAAGATATGGTTGGGTATTTAAAAGTACGGTCGCCTCGCAAAATAATCTATTCGTTTGTACCCAACGATGAAGATGAAATTTTTGCACCTATCAATGTTGAGCTTTTTGAATGGGTTGTAGAAAATTTATGCAAAAATGCAATTGATGCAATGCAAGGACAAGGTAATATAGATATTAGCATTACTAATCATATTCAAATAGTATATATCGACATAGCAGATACCGGAAAAGGAATAGCAAAGCGAAAATATAAAACGGTATTTAATCCGGGATACACTACAAAAAAACGAGGTTGGGGTTTAGGTTTGTCGCTAGCCAAACGCATTATCGAAGAGTATCACAAAGGAAGCATTTTTGTTAAAGAATCGGAGCTTACCAAAGGGACAACCTTTCGAATTGTGCTCAATAAATTGCAAAATTTAAAGAAATAAAGTTTTTTGTTTGTCTAAAAAGAAACTCACTTTACTTCCCAGACTCAATCCATTTTGGTGTTGCGATAGGAATATAAGCTTCCATTTTTTCGAGCAATTCATCTATATTATTGCTTATCAATAACATTTGCTTGTTTTGTTCTTTCAAAATATCCATCGCCACCATTGTTTGTAAAAGGGCAACCAAAGAATCGTAAAAACCATCGATATTCAACAAACCAATAGGCTTTTGATGAAGCCCAAGCTGCGCCCAAGTGAGCATTTCAAAAAGCTCGTCGAGCGTACCAAAACCACCAGGTAACGCAATTACTCCATCGCACAAATCGTTCATTTTGGCTTTGCGCTGGTGCATATTTTCTACAACAATTAAATCCGTAAGCCCTTCTAAAACAAGTTCTTTAGCTTTTAATAACTTTGGAATTACACCTATTGCCTTGCCACCATGTGCCAAGACAGATTGGGCAAGTATGCCCATAAGTCCTACTTTCGCACCTCCGTAAACTAACTCTATATTTCTATTAGCTAGGTTTTTACCTAATAATTGTGCTTGCAAACCAAAGTTTGGATTGTTGCCTGTACTCGAACCACAAAACACGGTAATTCTTTTCATAATCTATTAAATTAATTTTGTACAAAATTTAAATAAACAAAAATTTAATTTTCAATCTTGAAAATCATCGTAAATGCAGTCAATTAATTCTTTGGGCTTGTAAATAATGTGAGTTGCATCGGCTTGAACTAGCTCAGCTACTGTTCTAAACCCCCAAGCTACACCAACTGATTCTATTTCAGCATTGTTGGCTGTTTGCATGTCGATGGCAGTGTCGCCTACAAAAATAGCCTCGGTGGGCTTTAGTTTGAACATATCCAAAATCTCGAAAACCGCTTGAGCATCTGGTTTTATCGGCACGTTGTCGCGCGAACCAAAAACACAATCAAATTTAATTTCAGAAATTAGCTTTTCTACCACTTCTTTGGTGTATTTGTGTGGTTTGTTCGATAAAATGGCTAATTTCAGTTTCTCTTTTTTCAAAATACGCAACATTTCAATTATTCCATCATACGGACGCGTTTTGAGCATTGAACGTTTGCCGTAAATTTCGCGCATTTGCTCAAAGTAAACGGGAAATTCATCGGGGTTGGTTGTTTCGGGCAACGCCGCAATTACCAAGTTATCAATCCCTTTGCCTATTTTGTATTTGTAAGCTTCGATGGTATGTGTTGGCAAATTATTTTTCTTTAATACCTCATTCATCGACTCGGCTATGTCGGTAATGGAATCTAATAAAGTGCCATCTAAATCAAAAATAACTATTTTTTTCATTCGTAAGTTTTTTTTGTTGTTATAAATTTAAAGCAAAGTAAAAAAGCAATGAAAAAATTTCACTGCTTTTTTTATACTTAATGAAAAAATACGGTTTTTAACTTAAATCCATTTCAAATAACTAAAATCCTGTCTGTGAGGAAGTTCTTCGTTTTTAGGATAAGCTCTAAGACCATAATTTAGTGTACCGGTATAATTAAAATTGAATTCAACTTTATAAAATACTTTGGTATTTTCTTTTTTCACTATATCTAATTCTTTGCGTTCGAGAATTGTAACATTTCCGCCGGCTCCAATGTCAGCTAAAATAAGTTCAATACCGACATTGATTTCCGAAAGTTCTTTTAAATCGAGCACTACGCTACCTGTGTATTTGCTACCCAAAGTAAAGCCATCTTTGGGCGGAACCGGAAAATCAATAGATACAACTTCTAAGCTATCCCAGCCAAGCGTAACTTTTTTCTTCCAACGAGCTAAGCGTTTTGCCATTTCGTAATCATTTTCGCGCATTTTGATGGTTCTTGCGCTCAATTTTTGGTAAAAACGGTCGTGGTAATCGTCGAGCATACGCTTGGTGGTAAATTCGGGCGCAATATTTGCTATCGTGCTCTTTATGAAGTCAATCCACTTGTAAGGTAAATTTTTCTCGTCGCGTTTATAGAAAGTAGGTACAATTTCTTGTTCTAAAATTCCATAAATGGTTTCAGCATCGAGCTCGTCTTGGAAGGCTTGATTTTCGTAAGTTCTTTCCAAAGGCAAAGCCCAACCGCCATCGGGGCGATAGCCTTCTACCCACCAACCGTCGAGTACGCTAAAGTTCATAGCACCGTTCATGGTTGCCTTCATGCCGCTAGTACCGGAGGCTTCGAGCGGGCGAGTTGGGGTATTTAACCAAATATCAACACCTTGCACCAATTTTTTAGCCAAATCGATGTCATAATTTTCAAGGAAAATAACTTTTCCTATAAATTCGGGACGTTTTGAAATTTCGGTAATACTTTTTATCAAATCTTGTCCGCCTTTGTCGTGTGGGTGCGCTTTTCCAGCAAAAAGAAACTGAACGGGTTTGTCGGGATTGTTTACAATTTTCGACAAACGGTCAAGGTTTTTGAACAATAAGTAGGCACGTTTGTAAGTAGCAAAACGACGAGCAAAACCAATGGTTAGCGTTTTATCGTTGATGCTATTTTTTACAGAAGCTATGTATTTTGGGTCTTCGTGGCGAGTAGTCCAGTTTTCGTTCAAACGTTCTTTGATTAAATCAATCAAAATTTTACGTTGTGATTGTTTGATGTTCCAGATTTTATCGTCAGAAACTTTGTAAATTTTTTGCCAGTATTCTTTGGTCGAAATTTTTTGTTCTTCTTTTTTTCCAAATTCTTCTCCAAAAAGTTTACGCCAAGCGGGAGCTGTCCAAGTAGGTGCGTGCACGCCATTGGTTACATAGCTAATGTGCAATTCGTCAATGTAATAGCCATCCCAAAGTTTTTGGAACATTCCTTTAGATACATCACCATGCAATTTGCTTACTCCGTTTATTTCTTGTGCTAAGTTTGCAGCTAAATAACTCATCGAAAAGTCTTCTGCCAAATTGCCAGGAACAGATTTTCCAAGATTGATAAATTCTTCCCATGTAACATGCAGACGTTGCGGGTAATGTCCCATGTAAACCATCATAAGGTCTGTGCTAAACGAATCGTGTCCGGCAGGCACAGGAGTGTGAGTAGTGAACAAAGTAGAAGTTCTTACTATTTCGAGCGACTCGGCAAAAGTGAAATTCTTTTCTTGAATCAATTCGCGAAGTCTTTCCAAAGCGATAAAAGCAGCATGTCCTTCGTTGATATGATATACGTCTTGGTCTATTTCCAACTCGCGCAATGCTCTAATTCCTCCAATTCCGAGCACCATTTCTTGTTTCAAGCGGTGTTCGTTATTTCCTCCGTACAAGTGATGCGAAATTTCGCGGTCTTCTTTGTTGTTTTTAGAAATATTGGTATCAAGTAAGTACAATGGAATTCGACCAACATCAACGCGCCAAACTTTTGCATAAACAGACCTTCCGGGCAATGCCAATTGAATTACTATTGATGTGCCGTTTTTGTATTTTACTTCGGTAATAGGGATATTAGCAAAATCTTGTGGTTCGTATTCGACCATTTGACTTCCATTTAAGCTTAGTTTTTGAGTAAAATAGCCAAATTTGTACAAGAAACCAACCGCCACCATGCTGTAATTTGCATCGCTTGCTTCTTTCAAATAATCGCCAGCTAAAATTCCCAAACCGCCTGAATAAATTTTCAGGTTATTAATCAAGCCATATTCCATGCTAAAATAAGCAATTTTTTCAGTTTTGCTTTTTTCAGCTTCCGACATATATTCTTTGAACTTTTTATAAATAGATGAAAATTCTTTATAAAAAGCTTTATCGGCTTCTAATTCTTGCAAGCGTGTGTATGATACGCTTTTGAGTAATACTATTGGGTTTTTGTTTGCTTTTTCCCAAAGTTCAGAATCAATCGACTCAAAAAGCTCTTCGGCTTCGTAGTTCCATGACCACCAAAGGTTTTTTGCCAATTCTTCTAATCCTTTCAAAGCTTCTGGCATTTGTGGATTAACAGTAAATTTGTTCCAAACTACTTTGTTACTTTTATATACGCGTTGTGTTTTGGTATAAGTGGTTTGAACTGCTTTGATTAAATCGGCACGCAATGGAATTTTGTCTAATGCTATGGAATAAGCTCTGTCGTAAAATTTAACCAAGTTTTTCCACAATGCAATACGAGAAATGGCAAACGCATTTTCTTGAGCACGTTCTTTGTCGTAAGGCGATTTTTTGATATGAGTAATAATGCTATTAACTATTTTATTTACAAGCTCATCAGTATTATCAAATTCACGGTCAAAAACTTCAATTCCATCATTTACACTTACCAATTCGCGATTTATCCACATGCCAATACCTGCTTTGTTGGTGGTAATGGTTGGGATATGAAACGCCAAACTTTCTAAAGGGGTATAGCCCCAAGGCTCGTAATAGGAAGGGAAAACGGTCAAATCAATACCTGCTAAAATATCAAAATACGATTTGTTGAAAATCCCATCGCTACCATCAAGAAAAGCAGGAACGTAAATTAAATGAACCTTGTCTTCGGGCGTATTTTGAATGCCTCTAAGTTTTATGTGATTTAAAATCTCATCGTATTCAGGGTCGTGAAGCGAGTGTGTAAGTATTTTGTCTGAAGTACCATTTCCTTCGGCATAAAGCGTATCTACCAGGTCTTTATGAGGACCGTAATTGTTTGCCGGAATGAAAATAAACGCAACAACTTGTTGGTTTAAATCTTCGCGAAGTTTTAGCTTAGCAATACTATCGATAAATACATCAATTCCTTTGCTTTTGAACTCGTAACGCCCGCTATTGGCTATAAAAATGGTATCGTTTGCAATTTGTTTTCCCAGAACAGCACTTGCAACCTGAGTCAATTTTTGTTTGGCATCTTGGCGTACTATTTTTAATTGTTCGCCTTCTGGAATAAAACTATTATCGAAGCCATTGGGAGTAACTACATCTACCGGTTTGTCGTAGAACTGCTTGCTTTCGGCTGCTGTTATTTCGCTTACCGAAGTGAAACAGTCGGCTATGGTTGCCGAAATTTTTTCCAACGAATGGCTTGCCGTTACATGTAGCTCGCGAGCCATTGCATCGCCGTTATAAGTTTCTAGTTTTCGGTACAAATCCATACCGTTTATTGCTATTTTTTCGCCTACCGTAGTGTCATGGTTGGTATAAACGGTAGCTACTTGTGGTGTATGCTGTTTCAAATACAATATACCTGCACTCGATTCCCAGTCGTGGAAATGAGCAACTACTTTGTCGCGCACCGTTAAATTATAGTTTACAAAGCTTTCGATAACCTTTCCTGCAGCATATCCAAATACAGCCGCTTCGATGTATTCACGCGAGCCCGAAATAGAATCGAGTGCGTAACTTTCCCAAAAACTTCTGAAAATTTCATTTTTTTCGGCTATAAAAGGCGAAAAATCAACTAAAATGACAATGGGTTGTCCGTGTACTTTCCATCTGCCTATTTTTATGCGCAAACCATCTTCGGCTGCTTTTTGTCGCCAAGCCTTGAATAAGCTACGGTCTTCGTCAAAAATAGGATCAATATCGGATTCCCTCCAAAGGTCGGGACCCACTAACATAAAATTGTCTCTATATTTTTGCTGTTGGCTTATTGATTTTGAGGCTACTACTGTATTTATTCCGCCTACTTTGTTACAAATTTCCCAACTTGTTTCAAAAACATAATTCGGTTTTACTATTACTTCATTCATTTTGTTACTTTTTTAGCTCATTTAAAAAAAATAAAATCTTAGCTATGAGTATAAGTTTATTAATTTAATATTCAATGATTTAATATTTGCTAATTAGAGTTTGTTCGTAAACTCAAAATAACTAGCTATGGCATTTATGCCGTAGTAAAAAAAATTAGCAAGACATCTGGGCTTTATTTCCCCCGATTCTAAGCTTTGGGGTTAAAATCCAACTCGCCATTTGATTTTTTTGCACAGACCAAAAGGGCGGAGTTATTTATTTGAAAATTTTTCTTGCAATTTTCAAAGTTATTTTTTGTTTCAAATTTTCTTTTAGTGGATAAAATATTTCATAAAAGTATATTTATTCTTTTTTTTTAAAAGTATATTTCGAACCACAAATTTAATTTTTACACTATTTTCAGATTGAGGATAATTTACAAGAAATAAAATTTGCCACACTTTTTTCTTTAAAAAAAAGGTGTGGCAAAACGTAAAAACAGCCTATTTTTTCTTTCCTTTTGCTTTCGGCTTGTTTTCATCTTCTTTCACCGGTTCTATTGCTTCTACCTTGGGTTTGGTTTTAGAAATAGCTTTTGCCTTAGGCTTTGTTTTCTCTATGGCTTTTGCTTCGGGCTTTGTTTTTGAAATAGCTTTTGCTTCGGGCTTTGTTTTTTCTATTGCCTCGGCTTGTGGCTTTGTGTTTTCAATAACTTTGGCTTCGGGCTTTGTTTTTTCAATCACCTTGTGTCGTTCGAGAAGTTTCACTTGCGATTTTAGTTTTGCTATTGCCTCTTCGTATTGAGCTATTAATTGATTGGTTTCCTCTAGCGAAAGTCCTTCGGGAACACTAATTTCGGCAGCTTTGGCATGCAAACGCTCTATAAAATCGCTTAGTACGTTCATGTAGTTTACATACGCATCGTAAGGCGAATCGTAAGGATTGAAATACGAATGTACATCGCCATCGGAATAAAACTTAGTGCACATGTAGTAAAAATGGTCGCTCGTTTGTAAATTCGACCAATCTTTTAGCAAAGCTTCGTCTTTTACTTTATATACTAAATCTCTGATAGCATATAAGTTATCGAAAGCATCGTCTTGCAATTCGTTGCCAAGCCAAGCGGTTAAATCTCTTTCTTCGTCTGCCCATGAGTTTGGATAAGGCACATGTAAAGGAGCAACCGGTTGTAAATCACGAATAACATCGGAAGGAGTTGAGAATGTATATTTTGTATTTTTCAAAATAGCTTCGGGAAGGCTTGCCATAAAATCGAAAACTCCAGTTTCTTTCCATTGATGTTCGCCAAACGTTTCGTAATCCATAAACAGGTTTACAACCTCTTCGTTTTTAGGAAGAGCATTGAGCCAAGTAGCAAATTTATCGGCAGTTAAGGGCCACTCGTTCCAACGTTGATTTGAGAAACGGAAAGCAATATCATCGCTCAATTTGAAATTTCGGAGCAACAATTGAAGTTTTTTGTTGTTGGGGTTGAAGTACAAATAGTTTGGACTTTTCCAACCCAAAACATGCTTAGCACCTTCGGCAAGCATTGCTTTGAAGCCCATGTTTGCTACTTTTTCGCCAATCGAATCGGAATAAATAAGCTCAGTGTTGCGAAACACGCTAGGTCTTTGACCAAAAAGGTCTTCTATTTTTTGGCTATGTTTTTCAACCTGAATTTTAAATTCTTCATCGCTTTTGAGCGACGACAAAGAATGCGCATAAGTTTCAGCCAAAAACTCTACATTGCCCGTTGCAGCAAGTGCTTTGAAACTATCTATTACTTCGGGAGCGTATTTTTCGAGTTGCTCAATAACTGTACCCGACAAAGAGTAAGCGATTTTGAATTTTCCCTCATATTTATTAATCAAATCAAGCATCAACTTGTTTGTAGGTAAATATGATTTCTTGGCTACTTTTTGCAAAATGGATTTGTTCAAATAGTCGTTGTAGTAATAATGGTCATCACCTATATCGAAAAAACGATACGTCCTTAATCGTAATGGTTGGTGCACTTGAAAATAAAAACAGATAGTTTTCATAGTATTTTTATTTTAATATGTTATTTCTTAATTTTTTTGTCTGTTGTTGTTTTTCTGTTTTCTACAAAAAGGGTTACGAGTTTAGAAAATGGTAGTAAGTATCGTAATATACTTTTCGTACATGCGCTGCCGAGTTTTCCCATTTTAGTTCGTCCACTTCGGCTTTACTGTTTTCTCTGAACATTTTATTCAATCCTTCGTATTTAATAAATGAGTAAATAGAATCGGCAATAGCATCAGTGTCCCAAAAATCGGTTTTTATGGCATGTTTCAATATTTCGGCTACGCCCGATTGGTGGGAAATAATTACCGGCACATTTGAGCGCATCGCTTCGAGAGGAGAAATACCAAAGGGCTCAGAAACCGATGGCATTACATACACATCGCTAATGTTGAATATTTTATCAACCTCGGCGCCTTTCATAAATCCTGGGAAATAAAATTTGCTTCCCATTTTGAGTTCTGCTACGCGTTTTATCATTTTGTGAAGCAAATCGCCGCTTCCTGCCATTACAAAGCGCACATCGTCTGTTCTATCGAGCACTTTTCGGGCTGCTTCTACAAAGTATTCGGGTCCTTTTTGGAAAGTGATTCGTCCCAAGAAAGTAACTATCTTTTTGTTGATGGTCTTCTTAAATTCTTTGGCTTCTTGTTCTACTCCAGGTTCTACTGCATTATAAACAGTAACCACTTTGTCGGGCGAAACGCCATAGCGATTTATAATAATGTCGCGTGTAAGGTTGCTTACTGCAATAATCATGTCGGCAGCGTGCATTCCCATGCGCTCAATGTCATAAACTTTTTGGTTTACACTTTCGCCCGAACGGTCAAATTCGGTAGCGTGTACGTGTATAACTAAAGGTTTGCCCGAAATTTCTTTGGCTGCAACGCCTGCTGCATAAGTAAGCCAATCGTGCGCATGAATAATGTCAAAATCGTTGCTCAATGCTATTTGGCGAGCCACTTCAGCGTAATTTGAAACTTCTTGATACAGATTGGTTCCGTATTTTCCGGTAAATTCAAATTTGCCTTCTTCGTTGGTGGTTGCTATTTCGGAATACGAAACGGTTATTTCTTTGCGCTCGCCATTTTCATCTTCCACATACATTTTGCCTTCGTAGTCGAAAGTAACTTTGTTGGGGTCAATGTTTTTAGAACGCATCAGTTTTTCAAACTCCGGCGCATCTAAGTATGGTAAAATGCCTGAATTTACTTCAATGTAAGTTATTTCTTTGTACGTTTGCGAAGGTTCAAAATGCTCTTGGGTATAGCTAAAATTGATTTCGCTTACCAAGGGCGAATTGTATTCGAGGCTTTCTTTCCAATATTTATTAAAGTGATATTTTCGTGTACGCATATCCACGTCATTGGCACCCATTACGCGTACTGCGCTTTGGTCTTCGTCGCCATAAGCTTTAGGTACTACAAACAAAATATCTAAATCTTTAAATGTAGATAACCCACGAGTAAGCCCGTAACTAGCTGTTCCTAAACCTCCTGATATATGTGGTGGAAATTCCCACCCAAACATTAATACTTTCATAGTTCTATTGCTAAAAGCTTTTTTTAAAATTGAAAATTTTTGAAAATTGAAAAACCAACTCTTTTATTGGAAATTGTTTCAAAAACTACGCATTTTCAGATTTATATTTTTCAATTAGTTTATTAATAAGAAGCAAAGCTCCTACGCTCCATGCTTTTGATATTTCGCCACGTGCTTTAAATGGTGGATTTCCATCGTAAAGCTCCGAAATACTTCCTATTCCGTGTTTGCTCATTTCGTCTTCAAAATCTAAATAAAGCTTTTCGATATGTTTCAAACCGCTGCGTTCGTGAAGGCTCAAATAGGCTTCGGCATAAAAACTCAACAACCAGGGCCAAGCACTTCCTTGAAAATAGGCTTCGGCGCGTTCTATTTCGTTTCCTTCGCATACACCGTCGTAATCAGGATTTTTAGGCGACAAGCTTCTCAATCCGCGTTGAGTCAAAAGTTCTGATTTTACTCTGTTTACTACTCCTTCTTTTTGTTCTAAATCTAAGATGCAGTAAGGTAAACCGGCGGCAATGATTTGGTTTGGACGAACAGCAACATCTTTAAAATCGCCATCAACATAGTCGTAAAGGTATTTTTTGTCTTGAAACCAAAACGTGTCGATGAATGATTTTTCGATGAGTTCTACTTTGTCGCTCCATTCTTTCACAAACGCTTTATCTTTGTTTGCTTCAGCCATTTCGAGGGCAAAGCGTATTGCATTGTACCAAAGGGCATTTACTTCTACGTTGTATCCAATGCGTGGGTTGATGTATTTGCCATTGATTTTGGCGTCCATCCAAGTAAGGGCATAACCTTCTTCGCCTCCATAAACTAAACCGTTTTCGTGCATTTTGATGTTGTGCACCAAACCTTCTTTGTATGAGGTGAGTATTTGTTTTATGTATTTTCCAAAATCTTTCCATACAGCTTCGGCAGTAGAATGTTTTGCATACGCTTGAATAGCGTAAATATACCAAAGTGAAGTATCGATGGTTACGATGTCTTTGCGCTCGTTGTGGCTAGTGTTTCGGAACAATCCGCCTTTGAGTTTTTTCGACATTGTGTCTAATACCGATTTGCAGGTTTTTACATCGTCTATGGCTAGTGTGATGCCGGGCAAAGAAACAAATGTACCGCGTGCCCAAGAGAAAAACCAAGGGAAACCCGAAATTACTTCGGTAGTTTCTTTTTTGCGAATGATGAATTGTTGGGCTGAATTGACCAAGTTGTTGTAATAACTACTACGAGGAATTCGAGTAGCCAATTCGGAATCAAATTTTTTGTTGAGCGAACTGGTAACAACTTCTTCTAAACTAGCACTAAATACTACACTTTCGCCTTTTTTGATTTTAAACTCAAAAGCTCCCGGAACTAGTAAATCTTCGGAATAAGCGTAGCCTCTGGCTTTTTCGCGCTGATATTCCACATTGTAATGCCATTCAGGGGCGTGTGTATAGTCGGGCTTGCGCGAAAGCTGCATGTATAAGTAAGGGAAACCTTTGTAAAGTTTCATCTTTATGCCGTTAGATACAGTAATAGATTTGGTATCTGCGTCCATGTTGGCATGGGTAAGCTCATGCACATTTCTAAAAGCAAGGAAGGGTTGCAGACGAATTTTGGTAGGCGAATGCGCATCTTCGAGCGTATAGCGAATCAAAACCGTTTCTTCTTCTTGCGCCAAAATCATTTCTTTTTTGAGCACTACACCACCTACTCGGTAAACAACGGTAGCAATGGGCTCTATTTCAAAACTGCGAATGTATTTGTGTCCTTTGGGCACTATGGCATTCGGATATTGGCGCACTCCTAGGTGAAACTCTTGGTCGTGCTGAATAACGGTTTCGTCTAAGCCCGAAAGCAATAAATAATGACGACCGTCTATTTGTTCGAGAGGAGTTATAAATAATCCGTGATATTTTCGGGTATTGCAACCCACTATGGTAGAACATACAAAAGTACCTGCTCTATTGGAGCGTAAATACTCAATATCAAGCGAATACTTTAAATTTACTAACTGTGTTTTATCAAATTTAAGATAGCTCATATCTAAACTTTGTAGAATGATTATTTTGTTATTGTTATTTATTTTCTTTTCAAAAAAAATTACTCAAATAAAGTGCCTTAAAAGTACAAAATAATTTTCAAACAATAAAATAATTTCTTGTTTTAGTTGAATTGTCTTGTATTTCTAAAATTTAAACCACTGAATAATAAGATATTAAAATTGCAAAAAAAACACTTTTAATCACAATTTATTTTATTTAATATGTTTTGTGCAAAGATATAACAATTTCAATGATAAATAAATCTTTTAATTATCAATATTTTATATTTTCAACTAAAAAACGGAAAATTTAACTTTTACTTTACAAACGGATAAGTATTTAGAATTGATTGATGGCTTGTTTTTTTTGAGATTCTTCTATTTTTAAACTTTTCTTTAAAAAAAACTCAATTTAATTATTTTTTTTGCAAAAATAATATGCAAACGTTTGAATTTTTAGAGAAGGTAGAAATGAATATTTTCATTTTTAACTTTTAGTTTCTATCTTTGTGCGATATAAGTAGCGAGCAGTGAATTAACGAACGGGAATAATACTTTGAATTAGAGTCTGTTTTTTTAGTCAACTTTGCCAACGTTTTTAACTTTTGCAAAGCTCATAATCAATTAGTTATTTATGCTTGATTCATTCAGTGTAACTTTGCACAAGATAGGATAACGTAGAGTTATTTCGTCAAAAACAAAAAAATAAAAAAATATACAAGATAAATTAAAATGGATACAACGCGCCAGCA
>JFJP01002701.1_pt1 | contig 16381 bp, 16 predicted proteins | sample 431651 | NCBI WGS metagenome assembly JFJP01 (sample SAMN02602958, study PRJNA72255) | Microbial mat metagenome, whole genome shotgun sequencing project. | biome: fresh water; feature: sink hole; material: water; isolation source: purple microbial (photo- and chemosynthetic) mats found in... | reverse complement strand
GGCACTGCCGTCATCACTGCCCTTGGCCTGGTCGATCCATCCGACCCGCGCTATGCACAAGACAAGGGCCTCATCACCGCCGACCTGCGCGAGGACGCCCGCCGGCAAGTCGTTGAAAAGGCAGCCGCGCTCTACATCGACGGCCCCTCGCTGGCCAAGCACTACGGGCTACTGCAGGCGAAGCTGCTGACCCGTAGTGGCGAGTTCATCCAGACCATCGATGAAGCCCAGCCGCAACAGAACGCGGACGGTTTGATGTCGCTCTCGGCACGCGCCACCGTCAAGGTGCGCGCGGTGCAGAAGTCGCTCAACCAGATGTCGCGCGATGAACGCGTCGATTTCATCCGCAATAACGGCGACCCGAAGATTTCGGTGGCTATCGCTACCCGTAGCGCGCAAGGTGACATGGTTGACCCCAATGCCCCGGCGCAACGCTCGCCCGTGGCCGAGAATCTGCTGAAGGAACGCATCCAGTCCTTTGGTTTCCGCCTCTGGAACGATGAAGCCACGCAGCCAGGCAAAGAGGGCGCGGATTTCGGCGTGAGCGGCGAAGCCCGCTTCAAGAAGCTCTCGGCAAAACTTCAGGCCTCGGGCATCACCATCGAGAAGTTCGTGCTCTCGTCATGGACGGTGAAATGTACCGACAAGAAGAGCGGCGAGGAGATCTACTACAACAATCAGATTCCGGAAAAAGTCAGTTGGGCCACCGAAGAACTGGCGTTGCGCGACGTCGGCAAGCTGATCGGCGAGGAATTTTCAAAGAGCTTCTTCCTCCAGCACTTCAACTTCACCCCCCAGAAAGTCGCGCTCAACTTCAAGGGACTGCCGAAACCCGAACTGGCGAAATCACTGCAACGGGAGCTTAACGGTATGCGGCCGGTGCTCTCGGTGGCGTTGATCAACGCCTCGGGTGGCGACGCCCGCTTCGACACCGAACTTTCGGGCGGCGGTGGCATTGCCGACCTGGTTGGCAACGGCATCGCCAAGCCGCTTAATCACAAGCTTGGCAAGACCTGTTTCAACGTGGCCGGCTCCACCAGCACCACTGCGGGCGCCGCCGAGGTCACGTTGTCATTCGAGCCCTCGTGCGCCGATGCCGCCACCCTTGGTCGCCTCGACAGTCTGCCGCCGGCGGCGCTGATCGAAGCGCCCCAGTCACGCCGCGAGGCGGTGATCCGCAATCTTGAGACGCTGAAGAAGCTGATGATCTGAGCGGCTGGAGTGGTGCGCCAGAAAGTCGGCGCCGGCTACCTGTTCCGCACCATTCACACGCTTATCCGACTGTCCGGAAAACCGGGACTGCGGTAATCACTGGCTCAGTATTTCCCGAATTTTCATATGCGCAACAAAAAGTGCACTGGGATCTTCTTCCAGAGCCAGGGGCGCCGTTCCCTGAGTCCATCCCCAGCGCGACGTGGAAAAATCGCTTTCAACCACCACTAATCGCTGTCCGGGAGAAATACTTCCTTTCTCAACAGCCGTGGTGATATCGAAAAACAGCGATTCGGCCAGCCCCAACGCACCTTCGATTCTGCGGCGGCTGGTTGCTTCATCGGCAAAAGGGTTAGCCCAGGTCAATTGGAGAAACAGCGCCAAGGGACCGCAAACAAGAAAATAATGCAGCGCTTGAGAGGAAATGCCGTGGCCATCAAAGCCCATCAGCAGATAGTCGTCAACTGCCCGTTGCTCCAGTTCGGTCACAAAAGGATCCAGAGCGTACAACTCCATATTCAAATCGCGTGTCCCGAAAATCCTGTCGCCTAATGGGCGAATGAGGCCGATCATGGCGTCCGGTACAAAGGGAAAACGCAGCGACTCCCCGCTAAATACCGCTTTGGCGGATTCAATGGCTTTCCCTTGGACGGCATCATTCGCTGGATCAGTTATCGTTTCTTCCGTCATTGCGTGTTTCTCCTTTGTCATCATTTGACAACTTCACCGTATTCAAATAACAGATGGTTAATTCTCTTATTGTCTCTCGCCACATAACTGCTATCTTTGTCCAGCAGGGACTGGGTGGCCAGTTCCCCCCCCCACTGGTCCGGGTTAATCACCTTGCCGTTGGTTTCGAGAGTGCCAATTTGAACTTTGATTGCTTGAAGTCTGTCTTTGCAGGCAGATATTTCATCGCCCGTCAGTAATCCGGTTAGCGTTTCCTCGATCTTTTCCGGGGTAAGCAACTTGAAGGCCTCGACCGTCTCCCGATCGATGATGGTGGGCATGTGGCAACCGCGAAATCCATTGTGGAGAAAATCCGGTTTGTACATGATCCCGTTGGGATCGTGAAGGGCTTCCCCAAAGGACTGGTCATTGTCGATGCCCGTGACGCGCGTAACGTGACCGTTGGCACCGCGTTCCACGAAATAATTTCCACAATGGCGATCACCCTGACCGCAAAGCGCATCCATCCACTGCAATTTGTTAAGTTCCTTGCGAAGCGTGGGATCTTTGAAATCAAGCTTGACTTGAACGTCGCCTTTTGCGATCAAGCGTTTTCCGTCGAATCGCAATTCCTCTAAGCCAAAATATTCCGCATTGCCTTTTAACTCACCTGGTGTCATCTTCATCAACTGGGCCTGGAACTTCGGCTCTGCCAACCTGGCAAGACGGGTATTTTTTACTCTCTCGCTGGTGATCTCAAAGGTATGTGATTTGCTCGGCGACGTTCCGGGTGCCAGGCCCATGACAACGCCCAGTTCGCCACCATGGGCGCCAAATTCCGTGGAAGGGATCACGTTAAATCCCAACATCTTGTTTAGCTGGTACGTGGCGATGTTTCGCATGCCAAGCTGGGGATTTTTCATGTTGATCCCAGTCATGCTCGCCACCCACCCGCCACCACCCGCCACCTCTTTCTTGAATACTCCGCCAATCACTTTGCCGCCGGGATGTTTGTATTTGCCTAAATACACGGTATTAAAGGCACCGCTACCGAGCTTCTTCATGGGGCCGGTCAGGTTGTGATCAAGGCAGCGGCCAATCCTGGTCTTTTCGTTGTAGGGAATCCCCAAGCTTTGGTACTGGTGCTTGAGCGACTCAGTCGTCACCAATACCTGCTTGATCGTTGCGGAGGAGAGCCGCGTCCGGTCTCCCGGTTTGATGCTCGACAATACATCTTTGCCGATGTCGCCGTATTTATCGGTCAGGGCCTGCTTGAAGGAGTCATATATCGCCTTGTTTTCCTGTTGGCGCGCTCCGGTAATGATGCCTATGGCCCTTCCCAGAAACGATTGTTTTCCACTGACCAGCTTATCGCCATCCGTTTTGAGGCGTCCCAGATCGAGACTGGAAATGCTTCTAAAAGTGTCTATACCTATTGGCATTTGTTCTCCTCCCGAGGTTAGACGCGCAAGCCCTGCCGCATATCATCAAAAGTTGGTTTTTCGGCCGTGTCGTTCGCAATACCGCTGATACGGCTTATCCAGTGCTCGCCCGTGACGATAAATGCTTCCAGAATTTGTTCGAAGCGGGTAGAGGAAAGAACGCTTATTGGTTCCTGGTACGCCAGGGTGATGACTTTCTTGCCCGAGTCCAGCCCAAGCGTGGCGCCGTTGCTGCCACGCCATAAAACGTTGGCATCCAGCAACTCCCGCATGACGATATTCTCGTGAATAGAAGGTGCTTCGCATAATTCAGCAAAAAATCGCAGCGCTTCCGACTCCTCTTCGAATATGAGATGGACAACAAAAGAATCGTCGATTGAAAGACATGCATACCCATCTTCATCCGGGGCAAGATCCGAAGCGCCAATTGTGGCGCCGAAATCTTTCAGTAGGTCTTGCATCAGTTTCTTTCCGTCCATGGCGCCTTCTCCCTAGTTGGATTTTTCAATCGCAATATCATGCCACACCTGCGCGTCAAGTACTGCGCCCGTTAAAAAGTCGGCGCTAGCGGTACGGCAGGTAGGAGAGGACGGGGAGAAACGTAAGGGGGCGACAGCCCCGGCGCGGAAAGGCGCCTATTGGGTATTACCTGAACAGCGTGGCTTTACCAGGACAGCGTGCTGTAGTCGCGACAGCAGGGGTGGCCAACCTTGGGGTGGTCCCGCCAAAAGAAACCGCGTTCGTCGTAGTGACGGCGCAGCGCCCGGCGTTCGTCGGCGCCGAGGTGGTAAATCACGCCATCGCGCAGATGACCGATATCCGGACTCGCGATCTGGCTCTGGCCGTGTTTGGCCGCTTCAGCGATGCGCTGGTCGATGACACGCACCAGCGCTTCGATGTCCGGCCCTTCGATATATTTAATGGTGAGCTGGCGCGCCTGTTCGGCGGTCATGTCGCTCTTCCCGTGTGCCTTGCTGTGCATTACTGTAACCTCGCTGCTCCGGCCTTCCGCGCCAATTCACGGCCGGGTTTGCCCCGCGCAGCAAGCGGGCCAAACCCGTGACCGTACCGCTCAGCTCTTCTTTTCGGGCTCCTGCTGACCCAGGTCGGCACGCATTTGCGCCTCGAACAGTTGGTCATTCAACTGATGGGCCAGCATCGGGTCGCCCTGAATGATCACCGGCAGCAGCGACTCGGCGATTTCAGGCCGATTCTGCTTGATTGCCATGCTGGCCGTGGCGAAGTAGGCCTGGGCAGCATCGGGCATCATGCCGACGGTGTAGAAGACATTACCCAGTTCCCCCTGGGCACTGATGTCTTCCGGGTTCTTGGCAATGACTTCACGATAGCCAGCGATGGCGGCGTTCACGTCACCCGATGCAAAGGCCGCGCGAGCCTGGCTCAAGCCTTCTTCGGTGCTGCTGGGTTTTGCCGCCGTCGACGACATGGCAACGATGACGTCGCTGGCCTTGCCGGTGGCGTACTTGAACCAACCTTGGCTGTAGCCATAAGCCGCGATGGCAATCAAGCCCAGCAACGCCAGAACTGAGAACAGCACCGAACTCTTCAGAAAGGAATTTGTTGCCTCGCCCGAGGATGCTTGTGTCGGGCTGTCAGTCATTTGTGCTTGCATGTTGTATCTCCCTTTACCACCAGTTGTTGTTGTAGCCGTTGCCGCGACCGTTGCCGATGCCATTGCCACCGCCATTGCCGCTACCGCCCATGTCGCCGCCGAAACTGAAGCTGGCATTCATGCGGCCATTGCCGCGGCCGTGACCATGGCCGTAACCACGACCATCACCATAGCCGTAACCGTTGCCATAGCCATTAGCGCCATTGCCGTAGGGTCCGTAGTACGGGCCGTAGGCAAGGGGAGCCGGGGAATACACCGGACCGTTGGCCGTGGGTGTTTGCAGCAACGGTTCGCCGTAAGGGCCGGGAACGATTACCGATGCCTGGGCAGCGGCCAGCGTGTCAGGTGAATTGCCCTGATTCATATAGCCATAGCCGGCCAGGGCGATGACAGCGGCCGGAACGGTGATCAGCGCCCACTTTGGCGCCCTTTTGAGGGTGTCCGCCGAACGAGCCCATATCGACTGCGACTGGGGCTGCACTTGCTCGATGGACGGGATTTCCTGCGCGGCTTCGATGCTTGCTTCCGCGATGATCTCTTGCTCTTTGGCTTTTGCCATGTTCGACTCTCCTCGTCGGTTCGGTGGCCGTTGCCACCATTGCGCCACTGTCAGACAAAGCGTGGCCCGCCACGACGGGCGAGCCACCTTGCTGCTTGCTTACCAACCGCCATTGTTCCAGCCGTTGTTCCAGCCGTTGTTGTAACGGTTGTTGCCATTGCCGTAGCCATTGCCGTAGCCATTGCCATTGCCGGAGACATCGCTGTCCATGTCGCCGCCCATGTTGAAGCCGAAGTTGCCACGCGCGTTGCCACGACCATTGCCGCGACCATAACCATTGCCGTTGCCGTAACCGTTGCCACTACCATAGCCATTGCCGTTACCATAGCCGTTGTTGTAACCACGGTTGTAGTAGGGATTGCCGTAGTAGCCGGGGCCGGGACCATAGCCGGGCGCGCCGTTGGGGCCCTGCTGATATTGCTGCTGCTGGGGTTGCTGCTGCGGAGCATTTTGCTGGGCAACCGCCATGCTGCTGGCGACGATGGCTACGGAAGCGAACAGGACTTTGAATGCAACTTTCATTTTCACATCTCCTCTTTGATTAATCTTGGATACCACGCGAAAGAAACTTTGCGCTTGGTGTCTGCTGTGTGAAACTCGTCCGGTTCGACCACCCTCCGGGCCGACGAGCAGCGTTTAACGCATAAGCGTTAGCTAATTTACTCTTTAATTTGATTTGTATATTCGAATATGCTGATACTTGAATAAACCCCAATTATCCAGTCAGATCGATATTCAATATAAGGCTGCAATCTGTCGATACTGCATCGTGGCAGCGCCCGGCGCGGTGCACCTAGGGAGAGCTATAGTACGCCCATGCTTACGCTGCAAATTCGCACAGATCAAGGCGAGCACGCACTGGCCATGCCCGTGGGTCAGTCGGTGCGCGAAGCCCTCGACACCACCGATCTGCGGGTGCGCGCGGCCTGCGGCGGCACTGGTTCGTGCGGCGCTTGCCTGGTGCGCCTCATGCAAGGCGAGGTCAATCCGCACACGCTGGCCGAGTATCAAAAGCTCACCGCCGAGGAACGTGCCGAGGGCTTGCGGCTCGCCTGCCAGCTGCGACCGCGGGGTGACGCGGTAATTTTCCTCGAACAGCCGGCGCCGCCATCGCACTGGAAAAGCATTCCGCCGGAAAACCTGCTGCCGGCGTCAACATTGGGGTCGCGGGCCGAGTTGACTCAGCGCATCTATGGCGTCGCGGTCGATCTCGGCACCACGCACATCCGCGTCGCCCTGTGGGACCGTAAACGCGGCAAGCGCATTGCCACGCGACGCGGGCCCAACCCCCAGGGCGTCTTTGGCGCCGACGTGCTCAATCGGCTCGACACCGTGCGCGCCCGACCGGAGCGCGCCGCCGAATTGGCCAAGCTGGCGCGCAGCGCCATCGTTCAGGCCGTGCGCGACATTCTGGCCCGCGATGTCGGCGAAGTTACGCCGATGCTGGCCGAGATCGGCGAGCTCATCATCGTCGGCAACACCGCCATGCTGGCCCTGCTAACCGGCCACGGCGGCGAAGCCCTGATGCAGCCGGAAAACTGGCAAAGCGCCATCGACTGCCGTCCGCGCGACCCGATAGCCTGGCATGAACAATGGTTCATGCCCCACGCCAATATTTGGCTGCCAGAGGCTGTTGCGGGCTTCATCGGTTCGGATCTGGTGGCCGACCTCATCGCTACCGGGCTGAACGAAGGGCCTGCCGGATCACTGCTGCTCGATGTGGGCACCAATACCGAAATCGCGCTGTGGGACGGCCAGCACCTGCACCTGACTTCGGTGCCCGGCGGACCTGCCTTTGAAGGCGTTGGCATCCGTAACGGCATGCCTGCCGAAGTAGGCGCGATTTGCCGCGTACGGCCAAACGCTTCCAACGGTGGCCTGGCGTTCGAAATCCTGGGTGCGCCATTGAGCATACCTACGGGCACAGCCCCAAACACAACACCGGCCCGGGGCATCTGCGGTTCCGGCCTGGCCGATGCGGTCGCGGTGCTGCTCGAACTCGGCATTCTCAAGCCCTCGGGCCGCTTTACCGTATCGCCCGGCGCAGAGGGGTATCGCCTTGATCCCGGCAACCCCCGTACCGCCATCACCGGGGTTGATATCGACGCGTTCCAGCGGGCCAAGGCGGCGACGGCCGCCGCCATGGAAACCCTGCTCTCGACGTCGCCCACGCCCAGGCACTGGGCCTGTTGCCGCCGATAGACCCCGGGCGGATCGAACTGGCTGCCGACGCCACGCTGGCCGGCTGCGAACGCGCGCTGCTGACGGCGGGTGGCGAAAAACTTTTCTCGGCGTTGACAGGCCAAATGCGCACGATCAATCTATCCTTGGTATCAGAATACGAAGATTGCTACATCGACCACCTGCGCCTGCGGCCGATGTCCATCCAGACAGCGAGCGCACCCAACTGACCGAGGTCCATCATGCTCGATTCCATCATCAAGGCCTACAACGAAGCTGTCTTTGAAACCGACAAGGAGGCCGCCTTCGATGTGGTGAATGCCGCGCTGGCCAGCGGCATGCGGGCCGAGGACATCGTCTTCAAGATCGTTATCCCGGCGGTCGAAGAGATGATGTCGAACATCACCCGCGACCCGGATGCCAATCTCGCCCAGCACTTCATGACGGCGCAGATTGCTTCCGAAGTCACCGAGAAGATGCTGGAAAAATTTGAGCATCCGCCCGAGATCATCGGTCGCGTCGTGATCGGCACGGCCCACGGTGACCTCCATTCGCTGGGCAAGCGTATCGTCATGGGTTGCCTCAAGGCGCTGATGGTCGAGGTGATCGATCTCGGCGTGAATGTACCGGCGGCGCGCTTCGTCGATGAAGCCGTGGCCAACGCGGCTCAGGTGATTGCCGTTTCGGCGATGATGGTGCATACGGCCACCGGCGAGAACGGCGCCCGCGGCGTGCGGCAGATCCTCCGTGAACGAGGGATCGAAAAGCAGTTCAGGATCGTTGTTGGCGGCGCCCCTTACCGCTTCGACAACGAGCTATACAAAACGGTGGGCGCCGATGGCTGGGCGCCGGATGGCGTCAATGCCAGCCGGATGATTGTCGATCTGATCAAGGAGGTGAAAGCATCATGACGCCCCTCGAAATTCTTGTCGCCGCCGTTACTGGCGCGCCCGCGCCGCGCATCCCGATCTTCTGCAACCTGCTCGACCACGGGCCGCGCGAACTGGGTATGGCGCAGCAGCAGTATTACGCCAACGGCGAATATGTGGCGGCCGGGCAGCTCAAGATGCGCGAGCGTTATGGGCACGACAATGTCTGGAGCCTGTTCTACGTCGGCAAGGAGGCGGAACTGCTCGGCTGCAACGAAATTCTTTATGCCGAGGATGGCCCGCCCAACGTCGCCGATTTTGTCATCAAGAGCTACGACGACGTCGCCCGGCTGGAGGTGCCGGACGACATTACCGCCCACCCGGCCTGGACCGAAACCGCCAGGTGCCTGAAGATTCTCAAGGACGAAGTCGGCGCCACCCACCCGATCTGCGCCTATCTCACCGCCTCGACCACCCTGCCCGCCCTGCTGATGGGCATGGACAAGTGGATGGAACTGCTGCTCACCGGCCCGGCCGACGTGCGCGACGAACTGCTGAAGAAATGCAGCGAGTTTTATCAAAAAGAAGTTGCCGCCTATCGGGCCGCCGGGGCGAATGTGCTGGTGTATTCAACCCCGTTCGGTTCCACGTCCTTCGTCGGCATGAAGCGCTTCAAGGATTTTTCGATGCCGTGGATGCAGCTCGATCTAACCCCCGGTGGCGTCGGCAGCATCGTCTACTACTGCGGCATGGCGCCCTTCAATAATGTCATCCAGCAGGTGATGGACGAATTGAAGATCGGCGTCTATTACATCAGCCCGCTGGCCGACCTGGCCGAAGCCAAGGCGATCATCGGCGCCAAGGGACTGACCTGCGGCGTCATCGACGACATCAAAATGATCGGCTGGACGCCGGAGCAGACGCGCGCCGAAGTGAAGCGCATGTGCGAGATCGGCATGGTGGATGAGCATTTTCTCTTCGGCACCGGCGTCATGCCGCTGGGCGTGCCCGAAGCGAACATTCACGCCATGATCGCCGCCGCCTTCGAATACGGCACATATAAAAGGGATTAGCCATGAAAACCGCCATGCCCCCGCTGGTCGCCGCCAATGCCTTGCCGGGCAACAAGCCGCTGGTGATGGTCGGTTGCGGCATCCTGCACAAGGAAGTCGATTACCTGATCAGGAAAAATGGCTGGAATGTCGAGACGCAGTTTCTCGACTCGGCGTTGCACAATTATCTCGGCAAACTGTCCGATCAGCTCAACGCCGCGCTTGCCGCCGACGAACAGGCCGGCAAAGAAGCCGTCGTCTTCTACGGTTGCTGTCATCCGAAGATCGACGACATCATGCAAAACCACCATACCGTGCGCACTCATGGCCAGAATTGCATCGTCATGCTGATCGGCTACGAAAAGTTCATGGAGGAACTGGAAAAGGGCGCCTATTTTCTGCTCGAAGACTGGGCGCTGACCTGGGAGCCGATGATCACCCAGGCCTTCGGCGGCAACCTTGCCGTAATACGCGAAATCTTCCACAGCAGCCACAAGGGCATCATCGCCATCCGCACGCCCTGCTCGGCCGACTTCAGGGCCGCCGCCGAGGCCGCCGCCGCCTTCGTCGACCTGCCGCTAACCTGGATGGATGCCGATCTGGGGCATCTCGAAGCGGTGCTGGCCGACGCCATTGCCCGCAAACAGCAGCTTCCGTGACGGGCTAACGTGTGCCGCCGCCGGAAACTGCCTCTCCCGCCGCCGAAATAGAACGCCTGCAAGGTCGCGTGCGCCGGTTGGCGGAGGAGAAGTCCTATCTGCAATTGACCCTCCGGCTGATCGAACAACTCAACCCGCTGCCCGGCATCGAGGACATGGTGGCGACCATGCTCTGCAATATTGTCGAGACGATCGGCGGCACCAACATCAAGCTGTGGTACTGGATTGATGACCAATTGCATTACGCTGACTTTCTCGGCGGTAATAAAATCGTGGCGAGCATCGACGATCCGATGGCGGCCGAAGTTGCGCAAAAACGGCGTTTCATCGAACGGCAGGGCGACGTGGAGGATTCGCTCTTGCGCGGCGGGGTGATTCCGGGCTCGTGGACCTGGGCGTTTCCGCTGCCGGTGGGGCAGGAACTGCTGGGTGTCATCAAGCTGGAAAACGTGCATATCATCGGCGCTTCGCTGCGCAACTACCTGCCGCTTTTCTTCAGCCACGCGGCGCTGATTCTCAGCAACGAGATTCGCAATTTCAGCCGCCTCGCCGCCGAAACCAAGCTGCGCCAGCGCGAGCGCGACCTGCGCGCGATCATGGACAACCTGCCGTCGATAATCAGCTACTGGGACCGCAACCTGCGCAACCGCTTCGGCAACCGCGCCTACGTTGCCTGGTATGGCATCGAACCCGAAACAATGGTTGGCATGTACCTGCGCGAGGTCATCGGCGAGGAAAGTTTTCAGCTCAACCTGCCCTACATCGAAGCCGCGCTGCGCGGTGAGACGCAGGTATTCGAACGCGCCATTTCGCCGTCTGGCGGAAAACCCGCCCGCCATGCGCTGATCAACTATATCCCGGATATTCGCGATGGCGTGGTCGATGGTATCTATGTGCTGGTGTCCGATATCACTCCCGTCAAGCAAGCCGAGGCCGAACTGGACAAATATCGTCTCCATCTGGAAGAACTGGTTACCGAGCGCACGGTGCAGCTCGAACAGGCCAAGCTGACGGCGGAAGCGGCCAACCGGATGAAATCGGTATTCCTCGCCAACATGTCGCACGAACTGCGGACGCCGCTCAACGCCATACTCGGCTTTGCCCAGATCATGGAGCGCGACGCGCGCATTCCGGCGGACGAACACCGCAACCTGGAGACGATCAACCGTTCCGGCAAGCACCTGCTGTCGATCATCAACGATGTGCTGGAAATTTCGCGTATCGAGGCTGGGCGCACCGTTGTTCATTCCGAAGCCTTCGATCTCCAGGCCACGCTGGCCGCCATCGAGGAGATGATGCGGCTGCGCGCGGACAGCAAACACTTGGCGCTGCGCGTGGTGCGTCACGCAGATTTGCCACGCACCGTGCTGGGCGACGCCCATCACCTGCGCCAGGTGCTGATCAATCTGCTCGGCAATGCCGTCAAATACACCGACACCGGCGAGGTGAGCCTGGCTGTTCGCCCCGTCGAAGGCGGCATTCGTTTCGAGGTGGCCGATACTGGGCCAGGTATTGCGGCGGCAGACCAGGAAACCATCTTTCAGGCTTTCTACCAGACCGAGCACGGTGTGGCCAAGGGCGAGGGCACCGGTCTTGGCCTGACCATCAGCCGCGAGTTTGTCCACCTGATGGGGGGCGAACTGAGCGTGGCGAGCATACCGGGCAAGGGCAGCGTGTTCGGCTTTACCGTACCGCTACCGCCGACTTTTTTTGCCATCGCTGAGTCTAGTCATGGCCGCGTCGTCGGCCTTGCCGATGGCCAGTTGCCGCCCCGCATCCTGGTGGCGGAAGATCACCCGGACAGCAGCGAACTGATCGTGTGCCTGCTCGACGGCATCGGCTGCGAGGTTCGCGTGGCCGAGAACGGCCGGCGGGCAGTGGAAATCTTCACTGCCTGGCACCCGGATTTCATCTGGATGGACATGCGCATGCCGGTGATGGACGGTTACGCCGCCACCAAAGCCATCCGGGCGTTACCGGGCGGCGACAAGGTCAAGATCGTGGCCTTGACCGCCAGCGCCTTTCGCGAAGATCGCGCCGCCATTTTGGCAGCGGGTTGCGACGAACTGATCAGCAAACCGGTCGAGGAGGACCGGCTTTTTGCCGTGATGGGCGAATTGCTCAAGCTCGGGTTCCGCCATGAAAAAGAAGCCGCGCTGCCCATGCCTGTTACCGACGCGACCCTCGGTCTGTCGGCGCTGCCGGAAAGCCTGCGCGCAGCACTGCTGGCCGCGGCCGACAGCTACGATGCCCCGTCCCTGCGTGGCCTGATCGAGCGCATGAAGCCCGACCATCCGCAAGAGGCTGCCGCCATCGATGAACTGGTCTATGGCTACCGCTTCGATGAGGTAGCCGGACTTTGCCGGCGACAGGCCGCCTGAATCCACTCAACACAGTCCACAACTCATTGACAGCCGACGCGAAAAGTCCGAAAATTCGCGTCCTTTCGACGCTGTGCCTATCGCATCGCGGTGAAAATTGGGGAGTCGCCAAGTTGGTTAAGGCACCGGATTTTGATTCCGGCATTCGAAGGTTCGACTCCTTCCTCCCCAGCCATGTTTTCCGCGGGCAGGCCTGACCGGGTCTGCCCGATTCGTTTCACTCCATTCCTGCTTCCATCTGCAAAGGCCCGGCGCGCATGGCTTACGATAGCCTGATGGTCTTCACCGGCAACGCCAACCCCAAGTTGGCGGCCGATGTCGTGCGTCGACTCAACATCTCGCTGGGCCGCTCCGCCGTCGGTCGTTTCTCGGATGGCGAAACCAGTGTCGAGATTCTCGAAAACGTGCGCGGCAAGGATGTTTTCATCCTGCAGCCCACCTGTGCGCCGACCAATGACAACCTGATGGAACTGGTGATCCTGGCCGACGCGCTAAAGCGTTCCTCGGCCGGTCGCATCACCGCCGCCATACCCTATTTCGGCTACGCCCGCCAGGATCGGCGGCCGCGTTCGGCGCGGGTGCCCATCGCCGCCAAGGTCGTCGCCAACATGTTGCAGGCCGCCGGCGTGCAACGCCTGCTGACGGTCGACCTGCACGCCGACCAGATCCAGGGCTTTTTCGACATTCCGGTCGACAATATCTACGCCGCGCCCATCCTGCTCGGCGACATCTGGAAACAGAGCCACCCTGACCTGCTGGTGGTATCGCCCGACGTCGGCGGCGTGGTGCGCGCACGCGCCATCGCCAAGCGGCTGGAGTCCGACCTGGCCATCATCGACAAGCGGCGGCCGCGCGCCAATGTTTCCGAAGTCATGAACATCATCGGCGATGTCGACGGCCGCACCTGCGTCATCATGGACGACATCGTCGACACCGCCGGCACGCTGGTCAAGGCCGCTTTCGCCCTCAAGCAGCGCGGCGCCAAGCGGGTCGTCGCCTATTGCACCCATGCGGTGCTGTCGGGTTCCTCCATTTCGCGCATCGAGGCATCCGATCTTGACGAACTGGTCGTCACCGACACCATTCCGCTGCGTGAGGATGCCAAGGCTTGCGGCCGCATCCGCATTGTGTCGATCGCGCATCTGCTGGCAGAGACCATGCTGCGCATCAGCAACGAAGAGTCGGTCTCCTCGCTGTTCATGGATTAAACCGTCACGTTTTATCAACCCCTCGCCTGGTCGCGGGCGGGGTTTCTTACCACTGGAGCAATCATGCAAATTGAATTCAACGCAACGAAACGCGAACTGCAGGGAACGAGTGCGAGCCGCCGCCTGCGTCGTGCTGGCCGGGTCCCCGGCATCATCTATGGCGGCGAAAGCCAGCCGCAGCCCATCGACATCGATCACAACGAAATTTTCCAGCACCTGCGCAAGGAAGCCTTCTATTCTTCCGTGTTGACCATGAATCTCGATGGCGCGCAGCAGTTGTGCCTGCTGCGCGACGTGCAACGTCATGCTTACAAGCAGATCATCCTGCATATCGACTTCCAGCGTATCGACGCCAGCCACCTGATTCACCAGAAGGTACCCCTGCACTTCATCAATGCCGACTCCCCCGCCGTCAAGCAGGCTGGCGGCATGGTTCAGCACATCATGACTGAACTCAACGTCAAGTGCATGCCCAAGGACCTGCCCGGATTTATCGAGGTCGATCTCCAGGACCTCGCCGGTGGCGAATCGATCCACGTCTCCCAGCTCAAGATGCCCGATGGCGTCGAGGCAGTGGTGCATCGGGGTGAAGACCCGGTGGTTGCCACCATCGTCGTTCGCGGCGGCGCTGCCGCGGCCGAGGAACTTGAAGTCGCCCCGACCGAGATCCAGGTCTCCACCGAGAAGAAGCCGGCCGAGAAAAAGTCCGAGAAGACCGACCGGCGATAATTTACTGGCATGCAGGCACCCCTGCGACTGATCGTCGGCCTCGGCAACCCCGGGGCCGATTATTCCGAAACCCGGCACAACGCCGGGTTTTGGTTTTGTGAGCGCCTTGCCCGCGAACTCGGCGCAAGCTTTGCCCGCGAATCGCGCTACCACGGCTGGGTGGCCCAGGCGCGTGACGCCAACCTGTGGCTGCTGATGCCCTCGACCTTCATGAACGACTCCGGCCGCGCCGTGCAGGCACTGGCGCACTTCTATCGCGTCGCCCCGGAAGAAATGCTGGTGGTGCATGATGAACTCGATCTGCCGCCCGGACAGTTGCGCCTGAAATTTGGCGGCGGCCTTGGTGGCCACAACGGCCTGAAAAGCATCACGGCGCATCTGGGCACCCAGGATTACTGGCGCTTGCGCATCGGCATCGGCCACCCGGGCGACCGTAATGAAGTGATCAACTATGTGCTGAAGCCGCCGCGCAAGGAAGAAGCGCTCGAAATCGACACCGCCATCGACCGCGCCCTGCTGGCTTGGCCGCAACTGGCGAAGGCCGATTTCAACGCCGCCACCCAGAAAATCAACGCGCGGCCCGCGCCACCCAATAAGGAAGCGACATGAGTTTGAAATGCGGCATCGTCGGACTGCCCAACGTTGGCAAGTCCACCCTCTTCAACGCCCTGACCAAGTCGGGTATCGCGGCGGAGAATTATCCCTTCTGCACCATCGAGCCGAACGTCGGTATCGTCGAAGTGCCCGATGCGCGGCTGGCCGCGCTTTCCGCCATCGTCAAGCCGCAGAAAATCCAGCCGGCCATCGTCGAATTCGTCGATATCGCCGGACTGGTAGCCGGGGCCAGCAAGGGCGAGGGTCTGGGCAACCAGTTCTTGGCCAACATCCGCGAAACGGACGCCATCGTCCATGTCGTGCGCTGCTTTGCCGACGATAACGTGATCCACGTTGCCGGCAAGATCGATCCGCTGTCCGACATCGAGGTGATCGACACCGAACTGGCATTGGCCGACATGACGGCGGTGGAACGCGCCTTGACGCGCTATTCGAAGCAGGCCAAATCGGGCGGCGACAAGGATGCCAAGTTGCTGGTGCCGGTGCTCGAAAAATGTCTCGCCCAGCTCAACCAGGCCAAAGCCGTGCGGGCGCTGGATTTCTCCAAGGAAGAATGGGCGCTGCTCAAGCCCTTTTACCTGATCACGGCCAAGCCGGTGCTGTACGTCGCCAACGTCAAGGAAGGCGGCTTCGAGAACAATCCCTACATCGATGCGGTACGCAGCCACGCGGCAGAGGAAAAGGCCGAAGTAGTGGTGGTGTGTGCGGCCATCGAGGCCGAAATCGCTGATCTGGAAGACGACGAAAAGCAGATGTTCCTGGCCGATCTGGGCCAGGACGAACCCGGGCTGAACCGCCTGATTCGCGCCGGTTACAAACTGCTCGGCCTACAAACCTATTTCACGGCGGGCGTGAAGGAAGTGCGCGCCTGGACCATCCACGCCGGCGACACCGCGCCGCAGGCCGCCGGCGTCATTCACACCGATTTCGAAAAAGGTTTCATCCGCGCCCAGACCATCGCGTTCGACGACTTCATCGCCTTCAAAGGCGAAGCGGGCGCCAAGGAAGCGGGCAAGATGCGCGCCGAAGGCAAGGAATACGTAGTCAAGGATGGCGACGTCCTGAATTTTCTCTTCAACGTCTAAGCAGCCTTTCGGACGCACGCGAACCGTGGCGGACAATAGAATCAATATAGATCAATATATTGCTGCATTTTTCTGACTGTAGTCGTC
>JFJP01002353.1_pt1 | contig 16382 bp, 11 predicted proteins | sample 431651 | NCBI WGS metagenome assembly JFJP01 (sample SAMN02602958, study PRJNA72255) | Microbial mat metagenome, whole genome shotgun sequencing project. | biome: fresh water; feature: sink hole; material: water; isolation source: purple microbial (photo- and chemosynthetic) mats found in... | reverse complement strand
TATGATGGCTGAAAAGAATCTCGCAGGCAAAGTGGCATGGATCACCGGCTCCAGTCGGGGGATCGGCAGGGAAATTGCCGCGCATCTGGCCCGCTGCGGCGCTAATGTCGTGCTGCACGGCTCGTCCCCCATACCCGCCAAACTGGAGGGCGCCGGCGAAACCTTGTCCGCGATTGCCGCTGAAATTGCCGCGAATCATGGAGTAGACACCCTGCATGTCTGTGGCGATTTGACTCAACCTGCCGTTGTCAAGGTCAAGACACTGGTCGCGCAAATCCATGAGCGCTTCGGCCGCATCGACATCCTGGTCAACAATGCCGGAGGCGATATCGGAACCCGTGGCGTCGAAGCACCCAAGGCCGGAAAACCCGAGCATAACGATGCGGTTTTCATCGGTGAGGCTGACCTGCAGATCATCCTCAACCGCAATCTGATGACCTGTATATACGCCTGCCAGAGCGTGGCGCCGGAAATGATTGCACGCAAGCAGGGCTGGATCGTCAATATCGGCAGCATTGCCGGGCTGAAGGGCATTCCGGAATCGGCCATCTATGCCACGGCCAAGGCCGCGGTCCACGAATACACCCGTTGCCTGGCGTCAATGCTGCGCCCTTATGGGGTGTATGCCAATGTTGTTGCTCCTGGCGATACGGTCACCGCACGCTTCAAGGCCAGTCGCCCGATAGATGAAGGCAGGTTATCAACGACCGGATCGCTGGAGCGCTATGGCTGGCCGGAGGAAGTTGCCAGAACCGTCGAATTTCTGGTTTCGGACGCGTCATCCTACATTACCGGCCAGATCATCCGCGTTGATGGCGGGCAGCAACTCTGGCCGTCTTGAAGACAAACCATCGGCCGCGTCACTGAAATGATGGGGCATGCCGATGGCTTCTCCCGAACGGGTTTTACATCCTGATCTGCCGGCTTCCTTCAGACTTATACCGGGTTTGATTTTTCGCATGAAAGTGAAAGCCATGATTCCTCGTCTCGCAACAACCCTGATTGGTGCTCTGATTTTTCCTGCTGGCACGGTACTGGCGCAAACGAAACCGCCCGTTGCCCAATTCTGGATGGATGTGGCCACCAGCAGCATGTCGATCCCCGGCATGGGTGATATGGAGTCTGGTACGGGCAGCATGCTGGGCGGGTTCTTCGGTGGCACCAAGATGGGTGGTGGATCACCCGGCCAGTGGCTGGATACGGCACTGCATACGCGCAACCGGCCCGCGGGCACCGAGGGCACTCACGCCATCCCGCCAGGCATGACCATGGGTAGTAGCCTACCCCTGATTCCGGTGGTCGTGGAAAAACGCTCCGCTGGCGAAGAACGCGAAAGCGGCACGGAGCAGCCCAAGGGGAAGCTGGTGTTCTACTGGGGCTGTGGCGACAAGGTGCGTCCCGGCCAGCCGCGGGTGGTTGATTTTTCTAAATCGGGCCCTGATGAATGGCTTCGTTTCATGACTGGCCGCTTTGCCCCGGATCGCGGCGCCAAAGCTATTCCCGGTCGTGCTGTATGGCCAAACGAGCGCGATCGTCAGCGTGTACCGAACGGTGCGTCGCTCGAAGGCGAGCACGCGGTCAGCGGTGAAGGCGTACCGGCAGGCTTGCGCTTCAGCCTGCGCAACACCTACGACTTCATGCCCAGGATCAAGATGAGCACGGCTGGCGATGCCAAGGCCTCGGTCAATGTCAGCTGGTCATCCGTCACTACGGCGCAAGGCTACTTCCTTTCTGCCATGGGCGCCCGGGGCCAGGAAGAGATGATCCTCTGGAGTTCCAGCGAACAGCCCGATCCGGGCTGGGGACTGATGGACTACATGGCCCCTGCTCAGGTCAGGAACCTGATCGGAGAAAAGGTCGTACTGGCACCGGAGGTACAGAATTGCGCCATTCCCGAGGGCATCTTCGGCGGGGTCGAAGGAGCCATGGTGCGCATGATCGCCTACGGCCCCGAGCTCAATCTGGCACATCCACCGCGACCCGCCAATGCGAAAGCGCCCTGGGAACCTGACTGGGCCGTGCGCATACGCATCAAGTCAACCGGCATGACCGTACTCGGCATGGAGGAACGCGCTGAAAGCCGTGGCCCGGAGCGGTCAGCAGACAAGGAAAGGGAGCAAAGATCATCGCCCCAGATTGAAATTCCCAGCATCGGCGGGGTACTGCAGGGAATATTCGGGCGTTAGCCAGCGTCGTTCATGATAACGGGGAGAAACAGATGCGTTTTACCGATAAAGTAGTCCTGATTACCGGTTCGGGAGCCGGGATTGGCCGGGCTTCCGCTCAGATTTTTGCCCGCGAAGGCGCCAGGGTGGTCGTCAATTCCCAATCGGCGGCGAGCGGAACGGAAACTCTGGAGTTACTCAAGGCAGCGGGCCATCAAGCGCTTTTTGTCCAAGGCGATGTCTCCTGCAACGAGGATGCCCGGCGCATGGTGGAGGAAACCGTACGTGCTTTCGGACGGCTGGATATCCTGGTGAACAACGCCGGAATCGTTCTGCCCGGCCGGGTTGATACGATCAGTGAGGAGGACTGGGAGCGCACCTTTGCCGTCAATGTCAAAGGCACCTATCTCGTCTCGCGCCAGGCCATCGCCGCCATGCGCCAGACAGGAGGTGGCGTGATCGTGCATGTTTCCTCGGTGGCTGCGGAAAAGGGAATCGCTGACCGTGCCGCCTATTCCGCATCGAAGGGCGCGCTGCTGGCACTGACCCGGGCGATGGCCAGGGATTACCTGGCGGAAAACATCCGGGTTAACTGCGTTTGCCCCGGCACGACCTCTACGCCTTCGCTGGAAAAACGTCTGCAGGCCTTTGCCGATCCGGAAAAGGCCCGCGCCGAATTCACGGCGCGCCAGCCGATGGGGCGCTTAGGGCGTGACGTCGAGATTGCCGCAGCCATACTTTTCGCCGCTTCAGACGAAGCGGCTTTCATGAACGGCGAAAACATCTCCATCAACGGCGGGATGACCATCTGAGCGCCTGATTCCAGGTCGCGCTCGTCAGCCCCCAAGCGAACTTGTTCATGTAAGTGATATGTAAGATTCGGGGTATCCAATCCGTTTCGATTCGCGTGATTGCATCGATTCGACAAGCCTCTATTGAACACAGCACAGGAGATGGAAGATGTCCCAGAATGAGTCTGTACAGATGATTCAGCCGCCTGCCGAGTTCGTCAGGAAGGCCACGATTTCCGGCATGGCGGCCTATCAGGCCTTGTGTGACGAAGCGGCCAGCGATTACACGGGATACTGGGCTCGTCTGGCGCGCGAGCATGTGAACTGGAAACAGCCCTTCACGCAAATCCTCGACGAATCCAAGGCGCCTTTCTTCAAGTGGTTTGCCGACGGCAAGCTGAACGTTTCATATAACTGCCTGGACCGCAATATTGAAGCCGGTCTCGGCGACAAGGTGGCGATCATCTCCGAAACCGACGATGGTCAGGTCAGAAGAGTGACTTACAGGGAGTTGCTGGCCAAGGTCAATCAGTTGGCCAACGGCATGCGCGCACGCGGGATCAAGAAGGGTGATCGCGTCATCATCTACATGGCGATGGGCATTGAAGGCGTTGTAGCCATGCAGGCCTGCGCCCGCATCGGCGCCATTCACTCGGTGGTCTTCGGCGGCTTCTCGGCACAATCGGTACGCGACCGCATCAACGATGCCGGTGCCGTGGCCGTGATTACCACTGACGAGCAGTGCCGTGGCGGCAAGAAACTGCCGCTCAAGCCGGCGGTTGATGACGGGATAGCCCTTGGTGGTTGCGAGTCGATCAAGACCGTGATCGTAAATAAGCGTACCGGGGGTCACTGCCCGATGCTTGCCGGTCGCGACCTGTGGTGGGATGACGTGATTGCCGGCCAGTCGGATGTCTGCGAGCCGGAGTGGGTTGATGCCGAACATCCGCTGTTCCTGCTCTACACCTCGGGGTCTACCGGCAAGCCGAAGGGCGTTCAGCACTCGACCGGCGGCTATCTGCTGCACGCCGTGCTGACCATGAAATGGACGTTTGACCTCAAGCCCGACGATATTTTCTGGTGCACCGCTGACATCGGCTGGGTGACCGGCCACACTTACGTCACTTACGGACCGCTAGCCTGCGGTGGAACGCAGATGGTTTTCGAAGGGGTGCCGGTTTATCCCGACGCCGGCCGTTTCTGGAAGATGATCCAGGATCACAAGATCACCATCTTCTACACCGCCCCGACGGCGATCCGCTCGCTGATCAAGGCCTCCGATACCAATCCGGCCACCGCACCGTCCAACTATGACCTGTCGTCCCTGCGCCTGCTCGGAACGGTCGGCGAGCCGATCAATCCGGCGGCCTGGATGTGGTACTACGAAAGCGTTGGCGGAAGCCGCTGCCCGATTGTCGATACCTTCTGGCAGACCGAAACCGGCGGCCACATGATCACCCCGCTGCCCGGTGTGACGCCAATGGTGCCGGGGTCGTGCACGCTGCCCTTCCCCGGCATCCAGGCGACGGTTGTCGACGAAACCGGCACCGAGCTCGACTGGGGCAAGGGTGGCCTTTTGGTCGTTACCAAACCATGGCCTTCGATGATCCGCAACATCTGGAACGATGCCGATCGTTTCAAGCGTTCCTATTACCCGGACGACTTCAACGGCAAGTATTATCTCGCCGGCGATGGTTCGGTGCGCGATGTGCATAGCGGTTATTTCACCATCACCGGCCGTATTGACGATGTGCTGAACGTTTCCGGGCACCGTATGGGTACCATGGAAATCGAATCGGCGCTGGTGTCGCATCCGATGGTCGCCGAAGCTGCCGTGGTCGGACGTCCCGACGACCTGACCGGCGAAGCCATCTGTGCCTTCGTGGTGCTCAAGGGTGCACGTCCGGTGGGCGAAGCGGCCAAGAAGATGATCAAGGAGTTGCAGGATCACGTAGCCAAGGAAATCGGTCCGATTGCCAAGCCGAAAGATATTCGCTTTGGCGAGAACCTGCCGAAGACGCGTTCCGGTAAAATTATGCGTCGTTTGCTGCGCTCGCTGGCCAAGGGTGATACGGTCGCGCAGGACGTCTCGACACTCGAGAATCCGGCCATTCTCGAGCAACTGAGAGGAAACTGATTTTGATGGGGTGAGGAGGTGAGGCATCAACGGCTTGACCGGGTTGCCGGTTGCAGAAGATGCCATAGCAGTACCAGGCGGCAAATCAAGACCGCTCTTCAGGCCGGCGCACAGTGTGTGCCGGCCTGATCTTTTGCCCTCACCCCAACCCTCTCCCGCGGGAGAGGGTTGGGGTGAGGGCCAAGCTGTTCAGGATTCCAGAATCGTAGGGCCCCCGGCGAAAGCGCCCCGAAGGAAGTACCCTTGGGGTGCCGGGGTCCAGTTCGTTGATTCTTCTGGATTCCGGCTTTCGCCGGAATGACGGATTTGGAATGCTTCAGCATTTCCTTGGGGGTGCATTGATCAAGGAGCAGGCATGAGCAACAGTGCGACGGAGATGCTGGTTTCGGCGAGCATCGAGTTTCTCCAGGCCTACCCGCCATTTGACCGCATGGAGCGGGGGGCGCTGGAATTTCTCGGAGAGCACGTCAGGCTGGCCTATTACCCCAAGGATTCAGTGATCCTGTCGACGGCCACCGGCGTGGCGAGAACGTTGCATATCCTGCAGCGAGGAAAAGTGATGGCGCGCCAGACCGGCGATGTCAGCATGCTCGAATTTTCCTCGATGACGCTCGGCCCCGGCGAGTGTTTTCCGATCGGTTCGGTGATGGCGCAGCGTCCGTCAACCAATGCCTACACGGCGCTGGAGGACGTTTTCTGCTATGAATTGCCGGCCGATGATTGCTTCTCCCTGCTGCAGATGAGCACGGCCTTTAATCTCTTCTGCACGCAATACATCGCCAGCCTGCTCAGCCAGTCGCGACAACAACTGCAGAGCCAGTTTTCACAGCGCGTGGCCGAGCAGCAGACGATGAATTCGCCGCTGGCCTCGATCATCAAGAAAGAACCGGTAGCGGTGACGCGTGATACGACTATCCGCAAGGTCGTCGAAGTGATGGCTGCAGGTCGTATCGGTTCGATGATCATCGTCGATGGAGAACAGCAACCGGTCGGCATTTTTACGCTGTCCGATGTTCTCAAGCGCATTGTTCTGCCGGGAACGTCGCTCGACAATCCGATCCATTCGGTCATGTCGCCGGGACCCCATACCCTGCCGCTGGCCGCCAACGCTTACGATGCGGCGCTGGCCATGGCCATGCACGGCGTACGTCATGTATTGGCGGTGGATGAAGGCGGGCGTCTGAAGGGCGTGGTTTCCGAGCGCGACCTGTTTGCCCTGCAACGCGTTGGCTTGCGCCAGATTCGCCAAAGCATCGATACGGCGACCACCATCGACATGCTGTTGCAGGCCAGTCATGACGTACGCCAGCTCTCGCTCAACATGCTCGCCCAGGGTGTGGGGGCCGAGCAGATCACCCAGTTCATTTCGGCGCTCAACGATACACTGACCCGCCGCATCATTCAGCTTAATCTGGATCGCCACGACCTCTTCGGCATAGACTGGGCCTGGCTGTCATTCGGCTCGGAAGGGCGCGACGAACAGACTTTCAGTACCGATCAGGATAACGGGATCGTCTACATCTGTACCGACATCATGGACCGTGAGCATACGCAGTTGCGCCTGCTCGAGTTTGCCCGTGACGTGAATGCCGATCTCGACCGCTGCGGGTTTCCGCTTTGCACGGGGAAGATCATGGCCAGCAACCCGGAGTTATGCCTGACACTCGAGGAATGGGAGGAGAAATTCGATTACTGGGTGCGTACCCCGGAACCCAAGGCTTTGCTCAATGCCACGATCTTCTTCGACTTCCGACCATTGTTCGGCAAGTTCAATCTGGCCGACCGCATGCGTCTTTCACTACTCAGGCAGACGAAGGGTAACCCGCTGTTCCTGCGCATGCTGGCCGGAAATGCATTAAGCGTATTGCCGCCACTGGGCAAGATCCGCGATTTCGTGACCGATACCGATCCGCAGCATCCGGGAACCATCGATCTGAAAAGATACGGAGCCCGGCTATTCATCGATGCGGCGCGGATATTCGCCATGGCGCATGACGTTGCGGCCACCAACACGGTACAGCGACTCAAGCTGGCCGCGGCGGTCATGAACATCTCGCCGGAGGAGGCTGCGGCGGCTGTCGATGCCTTCAATTTCATCCAGCTCATGCGCTTGCGCCATCAGCATTCGGAACAGGTGCAGGGGCGTGAGGGCGATAATCTGATCCGCCCGGACGAACTGAACGAGGTTGAGCGGCGCATTCTCAAGGAAGCGTTCCGGCAGGCGCGCAAGCTTCAGCAACGACTCAAGCTCGATTACCAGCTTTGATCATGTCCTGGCTCCCCGACCTTTTCAACAGCGCCAGAGGGCAACGGGGGTTGCTTCTCACACCCGGGCAACGTCAATCCATCGCGTTCTGGCGGCAGTTGCCGGCAGCAGACATGACGCGTTCGCACACCAGCATCCGTTATGTGATTGTCGATGTCGAAACCAGCGGCCTGAACATGAAGAAGGATTGCCTGATCTCGATTGGTGCGGTGGCCCTGGTCGATGGAAAAATGGATTTCAACGATACCTTTCAGGTGGTGCTACGCCAGGACCAGGTGAGCGCTCACGAAAACATCCTGATTCATGGCATCGGCGGTTCGGCGCAGAGTGAAGGAATGGATCCGGTCGAAGCGCTGCTGGCGTTTCTCCGGTATATTGGCAAAGCGCCGCTGGTGGCCTATCACGCTTTTTTTGATCAGGCGATGATCGACAAAGCGATGAGGCGCTATCTCGGCATGGAAGTCGGCCAGACATGGATCGATCTGGCGTGGGTGCTGCCTGATTTTTTCAAATACCGTGCGGACGGCCGGGTCCCTCTGGATGACTGGCTCCGGCTTTTCAATATCGAAAACATTTTGCGCCATAACGCCGTTTCCGATGCTTACGCGACCGCCAAGCTGTTGCAGGTGGCCATTGCCCATGGCGTGCATAAGGGTGCTGACTCGCCGGCTAGTTTCATTAAAATCGAGAAAGCGCGACGCTGGATGTATGAGAGCCGCTAAACACGCCCCATGATTGATTCCCCAGACCAGTTACGTCGCTATTACGCCATTTATACGGTCAGTTTCTTTGCCTTCATTCTGACGCTCGGTGTTCTTGAACGTTACGGCATGCCGCCGCGCTGGATTGGCTACGCCTTTCTTTTCCTGACCATCATCCTGTATGCGTCGATCGGCGTCATGGCCCGGACATCCAACGTGGCCGAGTACTACGTCGCCGGACGCAGGATCCCGGCGGTGTTCAACGGCATGGCCACCAGCGCCGACTGGATGAGTGCCGCGTCCTTCATCGGTCTGGCCGGCACGCTCTATCTGACGGGCTATCAGGGGTTGGCCTATGTGATGGGCTGGACCGGCGGTTATGTGCTGGTCGCCCTGTTGCTTGCTCCGTATCTACGGCGTTTCGGGCAATACACCATTCCTGATTTTCTCGGCGCCCGTTATGGCGGTCATGCGGCACGGCTGGTCGGCGTCTTTGCCACGGTGCTGGCTTCATTCGTCTATGTGGTTGCCCAGATCTACGGCGTGGGCGTGATTACCAGCCGTTTCGTTGGTCTGCAGTTCGAGATTGGCGTTTTTGTCGGCCTGGCCGGGATTCTGGTCTGCTCCTTTCTCGGCGGCATGCGCGCGGTCACCTGGACGCAGGTGGCCCAGTATCTGGTGCTGATCGTTGCCTACATTGCCCCGGTAGCGATGCTCTCGTACAAGGTGACCGGCGTTCCGGTGCCGCAGGTCATGTATGGGCAGGTACTGCAAAAAATCGAATCGCTTGAGCACAGGATTGCCAACGATCCCGCCGAGATCGACGTCCGCCAACTTTATATTGCCCGCGCCGAAGCTTACTCTGAACAGATAAATGCTTTGCCTGAATCGCTCGCTGAGGAGCGACGTATTCTTTCAGCCCAGATCAACCAGTTGAAAAACACCAACGTGCAAATGCGCGAGGTCTTTGCCCTTGAGCGACAGCGCAGGGACTTGCGGAAAACGCCGGAAGCCGCACGTGAACACTGGAATCTGATGATGCGGCAGGCCACCCAGCGGGGTGCAGATCTCACACATCATGCTGAACCTTATCCGGGCAAGGTTAAAGCCGAGAGCAATACGTTGCGCATCAATTTCATCACCTTGGTGTTTTGTCTGATGGTCGGTACGGCGGCCCTGCCGCACGTCCTGATGCGTTATTACACGACCCCCAGCGTACGCGAGGCGCGCAGTTCCGTTTTCTGGTCCTTGCTGTTCATTCTGGCGCTCTATCTGACCGCTCCCGCCTATGCCGTTTTTACCAAGTACGAGATCTACACGCACCTGGTGGGCTCGACCATTGACCAGCTACCCGGCTGGGTTGGCGCGTGGGGTAAAGTCGGCCTGGTATCGATCGAGGATATCAATCGCGACGGTATCCTGCAGCTTGCCGAACTCTCGCTCAATCCCGATGTGATCGTTCTGGCCACACCCGAGATCGCCGGCTTGCCTTATGTCATTTCCGGGCTCGTTGCGGCCGGTGCTCTGGCCGCCGCTCTGTCAACGGCGGACGGGCTGTTGCTGACGATTGCCAGCGCCCTGTCGCACGATGTCTATTACAAAGTCTTTCGGCCCCATGCGACAACCCAGTGGCGACTTGTGGTTTCCAAGTCGCTGCTGCTCGTTGCTGCGGTGCTGGCGGCGATGGTGGCCTCACAAAAACCGGCGACCATCCTGTTCATGGTGGCCTGGGCGTTTTCGCTTGCCGGTGCAGCGTTCTTTCCCGCTCTGGTACTGGGTATCTTCTGGAAGCGTGCCAACAAGGCAGGAGCGGTCAGCGGCATGGTGATCGGCCTGCTGGTGACGATGTACTACATGGTGCGCGTACAGTTCGATGCCATCCCCTGGCTCGGCATTCATGGCATCGGCATGGAGCCCTGGCTGGGCATTCAGTCAACATCCGCCGGTGTGTGGGGTGTGGCCATCGGCTTTCTGACCATCATCGCTGTCAGTCTGTTCGGTGATCCCCCAAGCCGGGCGACCCAGAATTTCGTCGAGAGCGTTCGCTACCCCGATTCGCCTCCCCACTGACCGTTGTTTCGGGACTGGCCGGCACTCTCCTGTACCTATTGATCCGGCCCGCAAATGTATAAAGTCGTCCCCCAGAAGGACTTGAGCCCAAGGCCCCGTTGCCTTCGGGGCGTCACCCCGGCGAAAGCCGGGGTCCAGAAAGTAAATCCACGCCAGCACTGGATACCGGCATCCCAAGGGCACTTCCTGCGGGGCGCCTTCGCCGGTATGACGGAACTTTCATACTCCATAGGACCGAAGCAATAACAACGGGCGGGGTTCTTACCCAGGCAACCTTGGTCGCCCCAGAATTGATCAATGATTACTTCGTATGAAATGTTTTTCTTTATGGGAAATGTAAGCTTCTTGTAAGTGTTGCAGCCGTATCCTTGCAGCAGTCTGAAGTGATGCGTGGGCGAGCCCGTGCATTGCTGAAGATTCGGATACGGCATGAGTCACCTGGTCGGGGCCAGGGGATTGCTGAACATCCGCAAGGTGCCGGGATGATCACGGTTTCTTTCAGAATCTTCTCCACAGAAGGAGGGTCAGATGCAGCTTACTCAGAGACATAAGGAGTACTGGCAGCGAAATCTCCGTATGACAGCGATTCTGCTGGCCATATGGTTTGTAGTTACCTTCGTTGTCAGCTATTACGCCCGCGAACTCAACGGGGTTACGTTTTTTGGATTCCCGTTCGGCTTTTACATGGGCGCCCAGGGGTCACTGGTTATTTATGTGGTCATCATCTGGTTCTACGCCAGATACATGAATACTCTTGATGAAGAATATGGTGTTCATGAGGGGGATGACTAATGGCTACCCAATCCGCAAACGCAACATTTTTCAAGCAGTTGCAGAAGTACTACACCTTCTATACCGGTGGTTTCATTGCCTTCGTCATAGTTGTCGGCATACTCGAGCAAATGGGGGTGCCGAGCAAGATTCTCGGCTACCTGTTCCTCGGTGCGACCATTCTGCTCTATGCCGGTATCGGCGTCATGTCGAAAACAGCAGACGTCGGCGAATACTACGTTGCCGGCCGGCGAGTTCCTGCACTGTTCAACGGCATGGCCACCGGCGCCGACTGGATGTCAGCTGCGTCCTTCATCGGCATGGCCGGTACGCTCTACCTGTCCGGGTATGACGGACTGGCCTTCGTGATGGGCTGGACGGGGGGCTACTGTCTGGTCGCCCTGTTCCTCGCGCCTTATCTGCGCAAGTTCGGTCAATTCACGATCCCGGACTTTCTCGGTGCGCGTTATGGTGGCCACATCCCGCGGGCAATAGGTGTTTTCGCCGCCATCCTCTGCTCGTTCACTTATGTAATCGCGCAGATTTACGGCGTCGGCATTATCACCTCCCGCTTTACCGGCCTTGAGTTCCAGATTGGTGTCTTCGCCGGTCTGGCTGGCATCCTCGTCTGTTCCTTCCTCGGCGGCATGAAGGCAGTAACCTGGACGCAGGTCGCCCAGTACATCATCCTGATCTTTGCCTACATGATTCCAGTGGTCTGGCTGTCGGTGCAGCAAACCGGGATACCGGTCCCGCAGTTGGTCTACGGTTACCAGTTACAGAAGGTGACTGCGCAAGAAAAGGTTTTCAACGACAAGACAACGCCGTTGGGGGCCAAGGAAGAATCGGTTCGTGCCATCTTCCGTGATCGCGCGGCTACTGCCGATGCCAACCTGAAAGGTTTGGAAACCGGTGGTGCTGCCTTCCTGACGACAGAAAAAGCCAAACTGGAAGCCAAGGTCGTCGAGTTGAAGGCGGCAGCGGCTCCCGATGCCAAGGCCATCGCCGCCGCCGAGAAGTCAGCCAAAGACTATCCGGCGGATGCAGCGGCGGCCAAGAAGGCCTGGACGGCGGCCAAGGCGGGTAATGCGGCACGGGCTGTTCCAGTCAAGGCGCATGCCGAGCCCTTTGCGGCCAAGGATGAAGCGGCAAGGGACATTGCCAAGAAGAACTTCCTGGCGCTGATTTTCTGTCTGATGGTCGGTACCGCAGCCCTGCCACACATCCTGATGCGTTTCTACACCACACCCTCGGTCAAGCAAGCGCGCCAATCGGTGTTCTGGTCGCTGTTCTTCATCTTCCTGCTCTACTTTACCGCGCCGGCACTGGCGGTTCTGGCCAAGTACGAGGTTTATCATAATCTCGTCGGCACGTCGTTTGCGGCGCTGCCGGCCTGGGTAGCCAATTGGCGGATTGTTGATCCGACTTTGATGAACATTACCGACATCAACATGGACGGTATTGTGCAACTGGCTGAAATCGTCATCGGCGGCGATCTGATCGTATTGGCAACACCGGAAATTGCCGGTCTGCCGTATGTGATTTCGGGTCTGGTGGCAGCCGGTGGTCTGGCAGCGGCACTTTCTACCGCAGATGGTCTGCTGCTGACCATTGCCAACGCCTTGTCGCACGACGTGTATTACAAGATGATCGACCAGAACGCGACAACGACCCGCCGCATTCTCGTGTCCAAGGCCTTGTTGCTGGTGGTTGCGGTACTGGCAGCGTATGTGACCTCACTCAAACCGGGGAACATTCTGTTCCTGGTTGGTGCGGCATTCTCGCTGGCGGCTGCGGCCTTCTTCCCGGCACTCGTCTGCGGCATCTTCTGGAAACGTGCCAATCAACTCGGCGCCATCCTCGGTATGTCGCTCGGTCTGGGTATCACGGCGTACTATATGTATATGACCTATCCGTTCTTCGGGGTCAATGCACCCCTGTGGTGGGACATCAACCCGATCTCGGCCGGTATCTTCGGCATCCCGCTCGGTTTCATCGGGGTGATCGTTGGCACGCTGATCTCCCCGGCACCGTCCAAGGAGGTTCAGGAGTTGGTTGACCACGTTCGTTACCCGAGCCTGGATGGAGACCTCAATTCCAATGCGGCCTGATGGATCAACGAGGTAGTCGCTTCAAGACCCGCTTCGGCGGGTCTTTTTTATTGCACGGGAGTGCTGACCATCAGGAAAACGAGAGGAGCCGGGGCGCGCTCTCGAGTCAAGGGAATGCTTGCTCGTCAGAAAGGCATTTCGGTATGCAGGTGGGCCAGATCGCTACGGCCGGTATCACGGATCAGTTGATTGGCACGCTTGGGTTCGAAGGCTTTCAGCTTTTCGATAACCTGTGCCACACGTTCAGGATTGTTGGCATGGTGCTGTGCCATGCCCAACTGATACCAGCCATCGCCGTGCATCGGTTGCAGCGTCACCGTCTGCTCCAAGGCTTTGGCGGCTTCCTGATGCTCGCCGAGTGTGGCATGGTTGAGACCCATGCCATACCAGGCACGATCAAGATTCGGGTTAAGGCGAACCGATTCCCTGAAGGCGGCAATGGCTTCCTGGCGCTGACCGTTGCGCTCGCGGGAAAAACCGAGGTTGAACCAGGTTTCGGCACTGTCCGGGTCAAGTCTTGTGGCCTCGGCAAACCAGTGTGCCCCTTCACTGTTGCGGTTTTTCTGGGTGGCGATGAAGCCCAGATTGCGCGCCACTTTGGCGCTTGGCGCATGATTGAAGGCGACAACATACTCAGCGAAGGCAAGATCATCCTTACCGATGAAGTGGAGCAGCCAGGCACGTGCGGAATGACGCCATTGGTCGAAGTTCATTGCTTCGTCTCTCCTCGGGCTGATGACCCGTGCTTGCAATTGCTACTGAAATAACCGCTTGCCCGCAGTATCTTCCGGTACGCACGGAGATCACATTGTCTTAGAATTCTACCTTCTTTGGAAAGAACATATGATCAATATCGAACTACAGATTATTACTGTTCTACGGGCGCTGGTCGAGGTTGCCGGCTGGTTTCTTCTGGCACAAGGAGCACTGTTTCTGCTGGCTGGCGGCACGCGTGACAAGAACTTCGTTTATCAGTTGTTTGTAATTGTCACCCGTCCCGTGATTACGGCGACACGCTTCATCATGCCGAAGGTCATTGTTGACAAGCATATTCCCTTTGTCGCTTTCTTTCTGATCTTCTGGCTCTGGATTTTTCTGGCTTATGTCCGGCAGGTTGTCTGTGAATTGAATGGACTGGTGTGCGGCTAACGACCTGCGCGAATCGACGCCGGGTTTGTTGATCCAGCATGCTTCTGCTAGAATTCGCCCTCTTCCGGAGAGATGGATGAGTGGTTTAAGTCGCACGCCTGGAAAGCGTGTGTAGGCGTCAGTCTACCGCGGGTTCGAATCCCGCTCTCTCCGCCAGAAGCACCTTGGCTAACTCTCTAAAGCCAATACGATGGTCGGGGGGAAAACGAATGGCTGAAATTACAATCGGAAAATTGGTGCTCGACCCGGCCAAGAATCCGGCGGTGCTGGATACGACGACTTGGGACTCCGCAGCCGCGTGGAAACAGGTGACTGCGGCCGGGAAGACTTTCTGGGAGCAGGCGGCCCTCAGGGCTGGCGGCTCCGATCTGCCGGGCGCGGCGGGCATCACACTTTACCCCGGTTCGCATGCGTCTTCGGGCGGCGACGACGTCCTGCTGGCTTCGTTGCCGGACGGCCAGGACGTGTTCGTCGTGCTCGGAAAGCTCGCCGATGCGTCCATCCTCGGCGAGCCGATCGGGACTGAAGCCTTGGCTGGAGGCCTCAAGCTGGCCGCGTACCCGACGGACATGAAGGTTCTCGACCTCTACCTCACGCATATCAATCCGGAAAAGGCACCGCGCGCACTGGGCTGCGTCCCGCGCCTGGGTATCGGCGACCGGCATACCACGGCCGTCTGGCCGGCGGCATTCCGCGCCATGGAGAAGGGCGGCTTCGCGGCGAATGCCATCCAGAATTCGCTGCGCGAACTCAACCTGCTGGAGGACCTCGTCGCGGGCAAGCCGGCACACGAAAATTATCTCTTCAGTTTCGGCACCATCGCCGAAGGCCATACCGGCAGCACCTTCGAAGGCCTCCTGCACGCGGGCGTCATCGCCGCGCTCAAGGCGGAAACTTATCCGCGCTACGGCGCCGACGCGGACCATATCCAGGTGAAGCGCGGCCCCGAAGGGCTCGATCGCGCCAAGCGCGTGATCACGGCGGCCAAGCACTATACGTTCTATACCATGGACGTCTCGGATATCCTGGATTATGCGGCGGTGAAGACGGTCTCCGCAGCCGATGCAGTGGCCTTTCTCGATTCGATCCTGGCTTCCGGGACCGTGAAGAAGGATGTCGTAGCCTACCATCTGCGCAAGCGCCGGATCGGTGGCCGTGTCTATGCTTTCGACGAGGCGGAAATCGGCAGATTCGTCGGCAAGTATTGGAAAGCCCTTGACGCCATGGAAGCGCTCCACGCGCACCTGAAGGGACTGAAGGGTGATACGCCCTTCGACATTGAACTCTCCATCGACGAAAACCCGGGCGACTTCGCCACCTGCGAATGCATCAGTTCCCCGGAGGAAATCGTATTCCTGGCGGTCGAGATGCAGCGCCGTCACCTGCCGATCACGCACATCGCCCCGAATTTCGGCGTCGAGAAGGGTACCGATTATCGTTGCCCCGACGGCCTGGACGGACTGGAGAAGCGGGTACGGATCATCTCCGAAATCGCGTCGGCCTTCAATCTCATGCTCGACTGCCACTCCGGCGACGACCTCGGCAAGAAGACCCGGCAGGTCTTCGGGCGGGCAACCGAGGGCCGGATCAATTTCAAGCTCTCTCCGATGCTCCAGGTGATGTTTTCCCAGACGCTCTACGAACTGCAGAAAGAGACCTTCGATTTCTGGTTCGCCGACGTTCTCGAATTCGTCAGGGGAGAAGCGGCGACAGGGTCGGCGTTCGCGGCGGATTGCATCGCAGAATACGAGGCTGATCCGATCCCACATCCCGACAAGAAATTGTTCCATTACTACCAATTCGTGTCGGTCGGCCGCAGGGACGAGAACAACCGTTTCGTGAACCGACAGAAGCTCTACGAACTTGGCCCGAAATTCCTGACCGCGTATTCCGAACGCCTGGAGGCCTGGTTGCTGGAAAACGCGGAGGACGTCTACGGCCTGAGGGCCTGACGAAATTATTTGCAGATGGAATGCGTACGACGTAATATCCCGTTTCAACTAAAGGAGGCTCAAATGAAAAAAATCGCTTTGCTCAGTTCCTGCGTTTTTATGGCCCTTTCCGCGTTCGTGCTCCCGGCGGGCGGCGCCGAGACCAAAGTCGCCTACAAGGTCGCCCATTCCTATCAGCCGGACCATCCGTTCTCCGTCGGCATGAAGCAGCTCGCAGCCATGGTCAGCGAGAAGACTGCCGGACAGTTCACCCTCACCGAATATCCGTC
>JFJP01038651.1_pt1 | contig 16383 bp, 28 predicted proteins | sample 431651 | NCBI WGS metagenome assembly JFJP01 (sample SAMN02602958, study PRJNA72255) | Microbial mat metagenome, whole genome shotgun sequencing project. | biome: fresh water; feature: sink hole; material: water; isolation source: purple microbial (photo- and chemosynthetic) mats found in... | reverse complement strand
ATTATCCATCTAATATCTAGATTACAACGATCGAAAACTAGAAACTTAGCACGCAACGACGCGATAAAAGAATGCGCCGATGCGGCGAATTTTCTCATGATGATCGCTGATAACTTAAAAAAATCACTGGAGAAAAAATGAGCACAGCAGAACTCAGAGATATTAATCTCTCAGCCCGCAAAGGTCACAAAGTTATCTATCAGGGAGCGAACGCAAAGGCTTTTGGTCATGTATGCATCGTAGATCGACGCGAGTCTAGCGAGCGCTTCGTGATACTCAAATTCAAAGACCAAGAGATTCGCATGACGGATGATTGTTTTATGCTTTTAACCAAGGAAATCGGATGAAAGTTAATCTTACGCCCGGTCATCGCATTGATATCTTGGCGAGTCCTGTCATACCTCCGGCATTGCACGGCATCTCGCCGCGAGCTGTCTTTGGGCAGTCGTGGTGGGATGTCGAACGGCATAATTGCTACGAAAAGGCCTCCCAGAGATGCGAGGCCTGCGGAACGCATCGGAAGATGGCTTGGCCGAATCATTGGCTGGAGGCCCACGAGGCATACGAATTTCAGCCATCTGGACTCGTTGTCTTCAAAGATCTGGTTTGTTTATGCCCGGCTTGCCATAAGTTTATTCATTCCGGACTCAGAGCTGTGCAGGTAAGCAAAGGACAAATGACAGAGTTGCTCAATATGCGTATTCAGGAACATGGCCTGGTTTTGCTTGAGAAAGCAGATCTGGTAGGAGCTTGGATGGATAGACACAATTGGTATAACGGAGTGAACTGGGAAGATTTCCGCATGGAAATTCTCGGGAAGAAATACGGGCCGTCATCCAAGAGCTATATTACTTGGTCGCATGGCGAATGGCAAAACTGGAAACCAAGAGAAAGCGAGTAATCTCATGTATGTAGTATTGGAAATCAAAACCAAAGAAGGTCGCTTCTTAACTCAGTTGTGGAACCAAGAGGAAGACGGCGCAAGCGAGTCGGAGCTGGCTGTAGCCAAGATCGTCACGGATGCCATCGTAGAGAAACTTAATTGGATTCACGATGGTGCTGAGGCGCTTGAGAAAGTAAATCTGGAGATCATCAAATGACAAAATTTGAGCCCGCAATTATCCCGGAGTCGGAAATCCAAGGCACCGCATTCGCATGGATGAAGCTCTGGCACGCCGGAGACAAAAACACGCTTAAAGTAACAGGCCAATGCAGCGCTCTGGAGGCTTACAAAAAGCTTTTGGAGTTCGCGCGATTCTCGGCTCAAGGCAATGTGTTTCTCAACAACAAGTACCAAGTAATCCGTCGCGATCTAAACAACGGAATGGTACATCTGAGCATTAAGTTGCTCAGCAAATCTCACGAGCATGACTGGCGCGATTATCAGCAGATCAAGAACGAACTGGTCGGCGAGGAATGCGAGGCCATGGAAATCTATCCAGCCGAGTCGCGACTTGTCGATTGTGCAAACCAGTGGCATATCTGGGCATGGACCGATACGACGTATCGCATACCAATTGGCTTTACCGAGCGATGTGTAGGCGAAGCGATAATTGGCAAGTCACAGCAGCGGCCATTCGAAAAGAAGCCACAATGAACCAGTTACTAGAAAATCTGAAAAATGAATTAGCTGAAGCGGAGGCTGAGCTTAAACGGGGCGGCGTGTCGGTTATTATTCACAACGACATCGCCCGCCTTAAACGCCAAATCAAAAAGAAGGAATATAAATGAACAAAGAAATTCTCAACAAATTATCACAAGCCAGGGTCGTTTCGTTTACGAAAGAAGGTGATAAATTTGTTGTCACGGAAAACTGCGATCAGCATTTCTCGGTCGCACTTACTCTTGTAGAGTTTGCAAACCTAATAGGTGAGCTAACAGAGTTAATGTTGGAAGACCAATAAAAAAATGGATATAAGATGATTATTTCTTTTGGCTAGAAAAAAAAGAAAGAGGCTTAAATTATGAGTACTAGACACACGCCCGGACCGTGGTACAACACTGGGTGCCACGTTCAAAGCGCAGTTCTTGACGAAGACAATTATGTTGCTAACGTCGAGGGCCGCACGCTGGAAGAAGGATGCGCAAACGCCGCCCTAATCGCCGCCGCACCGGAACTGTTAGAAGCGCTGGAATCATTCTTGCGCTGTCCAAGCGTTGGAAGTGACGGACCGGGAACTGTAACGATCCGTGTTATGGATTTTAACTTGAAGTCAGCATTGGCGGCTGTTGAAAAAGCAAAGGAAAATTAGCCTATGACGAGACCACCTGAAAAATACCAAGCAGCAAAAGACTGGAACCTTGGCGTAGCGGCATCTTTATCTGGCGTTCGTTACTCGGTTGGAGAAGATAATCCGCATTGGTTCGCCGGATGGCGGTGGGCCAAAGGAAACGAGCACATCATGAAAGCTCGCAACGAGTATCTGGTTAGCGCCGGGTATGAGCAACTTGCAACGATTGTCTTGTCTGAGAAGAAGGAGACTTAAACTATGAAAAAATATGCCTACAAAAACCATCCATTCAACGGCTATGAGATTAGCGTTGGTGGCACCGTGTATAAACGCGATGCCAAAGGCGCTCTGCATGTAATCACCGGTGAAGAGGCTTCGACGCAAAAGAAACTTTTGGTTGAGCACATGAAGCGCGTAAGGGCGATGCCGAAATGAAAAATGCAAAAGAGTTCAACCTGGCGTCTACTGAGTTCCCATTGTTTTCGAGACAATGATCTTTGGTGGAAAGCACGACGATTATCAAGCGCGATACTGCATGTGGGCTGAAGCTCAAGAGGGTCACAAGATAGCCCGCAAGCTCGCATTTGGTATATTTCGCTTTCTATCGAAGTGAAGGCTACCGGAGCGCCACTGCGCGACGGGGTAAATAGGCCGCGCCTATTTAAGCCGAAACGAAGATGTTATTCACAATCACAATCACAAGGAGAAAATTATGAGCGAAAGCAATCTCGGCGATGTTTCTATCCAAGATGACTTGGCTTCAATACAAACGCTGATTGACCGGTGCTCTGATGGCGTGAAAAAGCTTTATGCTTTGCAAGACGCTATGAAAGAACTCAATCAAGAAATTGAGAACGAAAAAAAATACGAGCGTGACACACTCGAGCGAATGAAAATCTTGATGGGCCCGGTGGAAAAAGTCAGACGGGCGGAGAACGAGGCTGCTAATCTATTTGTTAATGCGTTTAATGCTCGCTGGAAAGATATCGTATTTCTTGAGCAACAAGCCGAAGAACAAATACTTAAAAGCGTTCCGCCGGAAGTAAAAAGTTCGCTTGAAGCGTTTATAAAAAAGTTTCGCAACAAGCGATCTTAGAGCAATAAAAAAGAAGCTGGCTTAACATTGGGTTTTGCCAGCGTTTCTTTCTTCCGCTATGCGTTTTTATCTTCCTATTTCGTTTTCCCTCCCGTATGCCAGCCGACTCTTGCCTTTTTTATTTTTAACGAACTTAGGAGAAGTAATGAAATCAAAACGCAGGCTTACTGATTTACGTGATTTACTCTGGGATCATCTGATCCCGAATATGCGGCTCTTGTTTATGATGCACGCGCCTGAAAAATATTACAAGTGGCAAGGCAACTGTTGCCGTCAGGCTGCCATGATGACCTATATGGCTGGCCACTATTGGCTCGGCGTTCATAAGCATGACATTCATTTAACGGAGCTTAGCTCTACGGTTAAAATAAAATCATCTGGGATGGCTTCGGCGTTACAACATGCGTTTATAAACATGTGCCTTGATGATACGCTTAGGGCCGTCTCGGTTGATATGAGCCTCAGACAACCAAAGCCAATATTCGATCTATATCACCCATTTGACCCGGCGCGTTATCCATGGCTGTTAAATACTATTGTAACATGTTTACACGCAGAAGACTCGCCGATTCGCATTTTTTGTCCGGAGGTTCTCGAAAAAGAACCAGAATATTACACCGGCCTTAACATGAAGCAGATTTATGATTTTTGCTTAAACTCAAAACCACTAACCAAGGAGATACTTGATGAGCTTAGAAAACCCGACCACTTTAGACGAATGTCTTGATTCGATTTATTCGCTGTTGCCAAAAAGCACCGGCGGATGTCCGGCCAAATGCTGCAAATGCTGCGGTCCCGTTGCATTTACAAAAACGGAAGCCAAACGCATGGGAGTTGATCGCATGTTCAGCATGACTAAGGGTCAGCATGGAGATACGTGTGAGTTCGTAGACGACGCGACCGGGGGTTGCTCTGTTTATGAGAACAGACCGTTCACATGCAGATTGTTTAACTCGCCGTATGGCGGAGTATTCAAGTGCAACGAAACGCCGGAAAGCGGTCGCCAGCACCCGAATATATCGGGCAACGCTCTGGAAGCCTACTTTGGCTTCATTGAGCTGGAAGGAACCGTTAAGGAGTTTCTGGAGGCTACAGATAAAGTGTACGCTCAGATGAAACAGCGCGAACAAAGAAATGGCTGGGAATCCAGATATTTCGGCATCAAAAATCCACAATAGCAATTTTTCAGATCTCCAGTGGTCGTCGTTGTCCCGGACGTTAAACGGGACGCTTAATCACGGAGAAATTTTATGGAAAAGAAACCAGAGAAAAAATGCGTCGGCATGAGTCATAAACGCCGGTCAAAACAAGTTCTCGGAAATGTAATCGGCGAAACGTTCGAGTTTTTTAACGAGCGTACTTTCGAGATTTGCACGCTCAAAACAGTGAGTGACCCAAATAATTCTAAACACAGTCTATGTCCAAAAAATTGCTTTTTTAGAAATCTTCAGCATGAAAGTGCCGAGATAGACAAAAAAGCAAAATCATCCGGATGTACTTACTGGGCCCGCAACGAGAATCACCGAAACAAAGTGTGGCCTTGTTATTTAGTTGCGTGCTCTGGATATGATCGCAAAACAAGTTGGAATGGAACGAACTTTGGAAATTGCCAGTTGCATTATGAGCTTATCGCCAAAGAATCAATCGCTCAAGAGGCTCCAGGCGTAACATCAATAACTTCGCCGTAAGTCTCGCCGTTATTCGGCGGCTCTTCGGTGCCGTCTCGAAGACCCATGTTTACGCTAATTACCACGCCGCTCACTTGATGATTATGCCGCTCGGAATATTTCTCAGGACTTAAAGCTTTGAGATGTATTTCGAGCAATTTATCGCTATAGCGCGTTCTATACCCGGCGAGCTTGCCGGACTGGGTATAGACCTCTTCTTTCACGCCATCAATGGCACGCTCTTCCAGAGCCTTCTCAGCGCGTTCGAGGCGCAGTTGATCTCGGAGTACCAGCGAGGCGTTAAACATCGCCTTGAGGCCAGGGCAAAGGAATTCGGTCATATGTCTGAAGGCACCCCAGTTATAATAGCCGTGAGCCTTAAAAATCTCACCATAACGAACGCCTTCGACAACTCCGGTAATCACAGCCTCAAAGTCCTTGCCTTCAGTTTTATGCGTCTGAATCAGCGGATGCAAAGCACAGCAACGCTGCAAATCCATAACCGTTACATCAGTACCTTCAAGAAAGCGCGTCATAAACTCGTCATCGGTCTCTTCGACCCAAACGTTCGCGCCACGAAACATTTTACGAATGCCTTTGTCTGTATAAAAACACGACTCATTGATAATCAGCCGATCGACGGCAACGTTTGCGGGAGCAACGACTACGAGCGGAGCAGGAGTGTCTTCTATATTCATACAAAAGCATTTATCAGAACCAGAGCTAGAAATCAACAACCAGGGAGAACAAAAATGGCTACAAGAATGACTAAATTACAAGTGGAGTATATCCGCAAAAAACTCATCGGCAAAATATCTGAACTCGTTGAGAAAAAATTGTCCGTGATGACCATGGGCGACTCGTACGATCAGGTACTAAAAGATGTAGGCGAAAAAGCTTATATGAAGTGGCTTTTCAAACAAAGCAAGACCCGCATCGTCATGGCTTTCAAAGACGACGGTCTCGAGGTTGTTCACAATATCAAAAGCTATCACGCGCCGAAAGATTTAAGGGCTCTTAGCCTTGCGTTCAGTTATACAGAGCCTCTAAACGCGTTCTTCATCTCGTCTAAGGCTGGCGAGCGCTGGGCAAAGATCGACGTGGCCGAAGAACGTGCTGGAGCATATCGCCGAAATCTAGAAGCCAGCATGGAAGCAACGATGGATAAAGTCGTGCTGTCCGGATCAGCCGAAGATGTGACCAAGGCAATCGACGCTTTCATGGCTCAGAAAGCCTGATAGTGAAAATACATTGCAACTGCACCGTTTGGTGTTATGGTATATGAAACTTAACAGGAGGCGATATGCCGAAACTTAATACCATCAAACGCGTGCAGAAATACAACCATCTGGTTCTGGATATCAGCACAGAAAAACATCCAAACGCATTAATGAAGATCAACGAAAAAACTCTTGATCGCATCGTTCGTGAAAACAATCTGGTCTCAATTTGGCCAGCTCTAGTTGGAAACGCTTCGATGCCGTATGCCATTTCTTTTGACACGAAAAAGAAGAAGCGCGTTTATGTTCATGTGCTGATTGGAAAGCAGAGTGGAGAAATAACAGATCACGCAAATAGAAATACTTTGGATAACAGAGATTCGAATTTGCGCTGTGGATCGAAGAGCCAAAACTCCATGAACCGAAAACAGCGCGTAGATAATACGAGCGGAAAAACTGGAGTGTACTTTTGCAAAAACCACAAAACTAGGCCATGGATGGCTATAATCAGAATCAATAAAAAAACTGTTTGTCTTGGATTCTTTCAAGATAAACAAGACGCAATCATCGTTCGCAAACAAGCTGAAAAGAAATTCTACAAACAATTCAAATCAAGCAATTAAGAAGGAGATATGTATTATGCCCATACGTTACGTTAATCACGACCAACTTCAACGCTCGTTGATGCTGTGCTATTTAGCAAAAGTGCCGATTTGTATCATCGGTGGTGTAGGCTGCGGAAAAACCACAGCCGTGCAAGATTTCGTAAAGAAAATTGCACTCAAAATGCCAGACTTCAAGCTCTGGAAAATATTCCTGGGTCTCATCGACTCAACGGATATCGGAGGCGTGCCGGTGCGTACAGACAACAATGAGATTGAGTATGCTCCGCCGAAGTGTCTGCCGTTTAACACCGAAGACGCCGGAGTTATTCTCGGAGACGAGTACGACCGAAGTGCGCCCGAAGTGCAAAATGCATTTAACCAGATTCTTCTGGGCGGCGAAATCCATGGAAATAAGATCAGTAAAAATGCTTTCGTGGTTCTTACCATGAATGGCAACTCAGACCGGTATACAACGCAGCTTTCAGAAGCCGCGCGTAATCGTGTCTGTACGCTGTTCCTGAGCTCCAACGCTCAGTCAACGCTTACCCAGTGGGATGATTGGGCAGCAAAGAACGGCATCAATGAGACCATCCGTGCGTTTGCGCATTTCAAGCAGGATCTCATCAAGGTTCATGAGAACTTCGAGGAGCTCGCTCTGATTACGCCGCGTTCGCGAGACATGGCAGGACGCATTCTTGACCAAGCAGCAGCCGTAGGAGCGTCCGGGACGTTTAAGACCGATGATATCATGCTTCCGATTTTGTCGGGCATCATCGGGCACGGACCGGCGACTGAGCTGATCGCTTTCGAGCGGTTGCGCGAAAAGCTGCCGGACATCGAGAAGATGTTAAAAGCGCCAGCCAAGTACGAAACCGACAAGTGCTGGTCTGATAGTTCGCTGTGTTATGCCATTGGCGTAGCGCTTGGCGGACGTATCCATGAAGGTGATGCCGAGAAGGCCGAGAATGCCATTACACTTATCGGGTATATGCCCGATGAGATTGCGGCATGGGCGATTCGTGCTATCACCAAATCGTGTCCTGAAGTCATGGTGACTGACACATACAAAGAGTTCTTCGACAACATGAAGGCTCTAATCTAAAAATCTGAAGGTGCTTGCCGACGCAGTGGCAAGATTAAATCTCAAAGTGCGGGCGCGTTTGTCTCCGGGGGAGATGCGTAAACCAAAAGAGAGCCTTCGCCAATTTCATAAAACCAAAGGAGAATAATGAGCGTATCAAAATCAAAACCAGTCATCACGAAACTCGTGCTGATCAACCTGCACATCGCATTCGACTCGGGCCGCCGAACACTTAAAGGCATCTCGAAGAAAGTCGCCGAAGATAATGACGCCGACGTTGATATGATCAACACAAGCATCAGTGTTATTCCGAAGGACAAAATCACGCCATTCACAACGGCGGTATCTCGTGCTCGGGACTACTACAAAACCAACTCGCTACCATGGGAAGATGGCAACTGGCGCGTTCTTCCCGTCTCGAAGCTTCAAGGCTTTAAAGACGATCTGGAGAAGCTAATCTCTGCCGCAAAGGACGAGTTTGAGCGTTGCTTTATTCTCAAGTATGACGACATCAAAGATCTGTTTGATAAACGAAAAGGCAAAATCGCTGTAAGCTTTCCGGGCAAAGAAGAACTCGAAGAAGCCTTTTCTATCGAGTATAATCTGGGAGCCATTGCTTCTACGGATGATATTCGCATCGTCGGCATCGACACGGCCATGCGCAATCAGATCAAAAAAGAAACCGAAGAGCGTTACAACGACCAAATTAATCGCGGCTTGCAAGAGCTTGCGCAAAATCTACTCGGCGCTATCGAGGAAATCTCTGATCGCGTTTCCGAAGATGACCAGAAGGGCAAAAAGTATACGCGCTTCCTGGACAATCTGAAAGGCATGACGCAAACGGTCGATGAGCTGAACGTGACCAAGAACGAGAGTTTAACCAAATCATGCGAAATGATTCGGGCGAACATCTCCAACTGGTCTCCGGAAGCCATTAAAGACAATCCGGAAGTTCGCAAATCGATTAAGAGTGCCTCTGATGGCATTCGTGAAGAGCTGCTGAAGATTAACTTCGACAGCGAAGAATCGCCAGACGAAGGCAATCAGGAGGACAACACTCCTGAGAATTAAATTTACCGGGTTACGTACGGTTGGGAATAGCAATATTCCTAAAAAGCGGGCGCGATAAACTTGCCTTATCTCAAATGAGCCCTAAGACAGAATGGACGAAGTGATGTGTCGTCGCCGGAAGCATAACCGGCACTAATTTAACCAAGGAGTAATCGTGACTGAAAAAAATATCAACCAGCTCGATTACTTTGAGCTGAAAAATAAACTCGCTGAACTCGAAGGGGAATGCAGCGATATAGAATCTGAGATCGAAAATCTCAAATATAAGCTCAACGATGTCGAGCGAGATTGCGAAAAAGTAACCAAAGCCATTAAGATCGTAAAGCTTAACTACTTATCTGGGCAAGCGATAACCTACAAAGGCTACAAAGCCATCATTGAGTGTGTCTCAAGCTTACCAGCGTTTCGCGCGGAGATCGTTTACGTTCTCGAAAACCAACGCGTCGTTCGTGAACAAATCGGAGAAACCGATTTTAACGAATGCGAAAAGCTCGGCACGGACGAATCCATCGCGCTCTATGCTGAGTTCAAGAACGCCAAAATCATTTAACCACAACCAAAACCAAGGAGAAAAATATGGCAACAAACATGAACGCCAGAAAGCATCTCAGCAAAGCTGTCATGCGTGTGATGAGGACGTCACCGTTCTACACAACGATTATCCTGAAACATCAGATGGTCGAAGACGAAAAAGTAAACGGCATGGAAATAGACGGAGAAGAAATCCGCTACAACGCTCAGGGTATTCTCACGCAAACGCCTGAAGAACTCGGTGAATATCTCAAACACATGGCCATGCATATCGCCTTTAAGCACCACGTTCGAGCCGCTGAACTGAAGCCAAAAGTAGAACGCCAGCTTGCCGAGTGCGGGATCAAGTTTGACCAGGTATTTAACCAGTCGGCAGATTTGAGCATCAACTCGCTGCTCAGGAAGGAAAATCCGAGGATCTGGAGCTCCGATGCATTCAAAGATGCACCAATGCCTGGAGCCGGTAAATTCGAGGACTTCGAGGACGGGGAATCTACCGAGAAATATTTCCCCAAAGTGCTTAAACTCATCGAAGAAGAAGATGGGCAAAAGCAACGGTCTCCAAATCAGGGCGGGGAAGGCACCGGACAGGGCCCTGGAGGCGGTTCGGGCGGCGGACAGGGCGACGATGAGGGCGAAGACGAAAAGCCGCAGGACGAGCCCAATCAAAGCCAAAACGAGCAGGAGAAGCCGGATGAGCAGCCGCAGCCGATGAATTTTGGCATGGTAAAGGCCCCCAAAGGTCAAAGCGCCGCTCAAACGGACAACAAAGCCGACGAGATAATCGCCGAGGCTATAATGGCCGCCAGGGAAGCCGGGGAAGGCACCGGCTCCGTACAAAGCATAATCGCTGAAAACGAAAAGCCTGTAAAAATTGACTGGAGGGCGGAAGCTTCAATGTTCTTCGAGACGGCTTGCCGTGGTCGAAAGAACTATCGGCACCTCAATCGCAGGCTCTGGGGCGGACGCATCGTGTTCCCGACGAACAAAGATAAGGCAGCCAAAAAGGTGATCTTTTTGGTCGATGTGTCGGGAAGTATGAATGATGAGTGCGTCGGTGCGGTTTACAACCATATCGAAGAAGTCATCAAAGCCAAGCCGTCTCTCGTGGTAGAGCTAGTTCCGTTTGACGACGGGATTTTCCATGATCATATCCGGGAATTCACTCGGGACAATCTGCCGATTGAGAATAGCGCCAGAAATAGGATGGGATACGGAGGCACCAGATTCTGCGATGCTGCAAAGTACGCAGAGGACAAGGGCCACGATGAAGATGTCTCGGGTGTAGTCATGCTTACAGACAGAATGCCAATAGACTCGAAAGAGTTTGAGGCGCTCAAGCCAGCATTGCCGTGGCTGATCCTATCAGTGTATAAGCACCAGTTCGGAAAATCGAACTATGGCTGCTCTACGCCAGCATGGGCGAAAATCATTGAAATCGAGCCATAGCATTTGCTATAAAGAGCCCCGCCCCCAGAACTAAATCTGGAGGCGGGGCAGTGCTCGCAAACCACCAAGGAAGAAGGTTTACAAACAAATGAAGTACACAAATAAACTCGGTCTGTCAAATGCTCTCGCAAAAGCAATTATCGCTTTCAGCGAAGACTACGACAAAGTCGGATGGAAGAGCATCACAACGCTCATCGACTCACCACGCGCTCAATTACTGCGCGAACGCCATTCAGAAGATATCACAGAAGATGTCTCTGATTTGATCTGGACGTTCTTTGGCAACATGGGGCATCTCATTGCCGAGCGTCATGCCGGTCAAGATGTTCTTGCGGAACAGCGCTTTGTTCATAGGATTCTCGGAAAAGAAATATCACTAAAGCCGGACAGGCTTGAGAAAGATGTCGGCTCCGTGCCAATCACATGGACGCTGAGAGACTTCAAAGTTACCTCCGTGTTCATCTTAAAATCTGCAAATCAAGGCCACATCAAGGTCGAGTGGGAGCGTCAGCTTAACTGCTATGCGTATATCCTCGAATTGCTTGGCTTTAAGATTTCAGCAATGAAGCTCGAAGTAATCGCCAGGGATTGGCGCTTCAGCGAGTATCGCGTATCACCGCATGACTATCCTGCAACGCAAGCCGCTGTATTTAATGTACCGGCGTGGTCAAATGAGGAACGTCAAAAATACGTCGAAGATCGCATTAAGCTTTATGCAGAATGCGAGTTGCTGGCTGATGATGACTTGCCAAAATGCACCATGCAGGAGCGCTGGGCTGATCCAGACACATGGGCCGTCGTTTCTAAAGACGGTGAAAAAAGCAAGATTTCCGGCCGCAGAAAAGCACTGCCGGGAGGCGGATCGTTTAACAGCGATACAGAAGCTCGTACGTTCATTCAGAATCAACGAACTCCAAAGGCTCCGATATCCAAGAACCCGAAACCGGAAACGCTTCAAAAATCTCAGGATGACGCAAACGCAAGGGCAGACGCTATGGAGGTCGAGTTCAGGCCTAGCGAAAGCATTCGGTGCGAACGAGGCTATTGCAAAGCGGCACCGTTTTGCAACCAGTTTAAACTGGAGATTAAGCCAGCGTTCTAAGAAGGAGGGTTATAAATGAGGAATCTAGAAATTGGAGAAATCGTAGAAATATGGGAGCCAATAGATGGTGCGAGGAATGGCCTTGAAACTCATTTGGTTCAATGCACAGCAAATATTGAAAAGAACTCAAAAACATTCAGAGGAATCAACTTTCCGACGGGGCCGCTGAATGCGTTTGAGTTGAGGAAAATAAATAAGATATTCCCATGGGGTCATAAGGCTCATATGGAATTCTTGGCGAAAACAAAAAAAGGAGGCAGAAATGTCTATTGAAGCAAATTACATGAAGAAAATCACAGAGATCAAAGCCGTTAAAGAAACGCTCTCTGCATTCGAAACAAAGTTCATCTTTGGCGACGCCGATGGACAGCCGATTTCGGAGCGCTCTATGCTATCCGATAAACAAAAGGCCATGATTGACCGCATCTACAAAGAACGCGTTCAAGGCCTCGACCGTCAAGCTTCGGCAACCATTGAGTTTGGCAATGAGCGCGTTATGGCCGTCCAAGTTGACGGAAACAAGTCGTATCGTGTAACGGTTGACAAAACGCAAATCGGGCCGATCGTGAACTTCGGTGAAGCAACGAACGTTGTTTCGTGGCTTTCGACGGTGCTTAACAGCAACGAACTGATCGTTACAACTCCCGGAGCAAGTCCGTCGGATACCGGATTTCCCGGAGAATAATAATCCAATGGAAACGATAGTCTACGTTGAAACGATTCCTGCTAATGCATATGTGATGATTCAGAATCTGGCAAAAATCAGTACAGCTAAACGCATTATCGGAGATTTGGAAGCCGTAGACTATCCAGACATCATGCCAGCCGCTCAGGCCCTCGAAGATCTTGAGCGTGCTGTCAGGTTAAAAGTACGGTCGGAGCTGCTGGAAACGGCGGCAAAGCCTGTTCCTGACCAGCTTATCGAGCGAATCAAATCCAAAATCAAAACACAACTGATTGGAGAAAAAATAGTATGACAAATATTCTCACGAAAATGCTCAAAATCATGAGCGAGGTAGACCGTATTGAAAAAGATCGTAAAAACGATCACGGTGGTTACAAATACGCATCTGAAAAGGTGATCAAAGAAGTCCTGCACTTTGCTTTCGTAAAGCATGGAGTGGTCTTTAGCGTATCGAGCAGCAATCCGCGAATCATCACCTCCATTGGCAAAGATGGAAAAGAGATAAGCGTATGCGTGGCGCTCGATGTGGCCTACAAATTCCAGGACCCCGATACGGGTGAGTGTATCGAGGGATCGTGCGTTGGAAGCGGCAATCCGCGCGATGACAAGGGTATCTACGCGGCGCTTACTGGTGCCATTAAGTATATCCTGACATCGAACTTCCTCATCCCGACCGGAGATGATCCTGAAAGCAATTTCTTCGATCGATATAAAGACGATGAGGTTGCTGTGGCCGTTGAGCCAAATTCTGGCGAGGCAATGGTCACAGAAACCGAGCCGATTAACTCGGCAAGGATCGTAAAGCGAGCCACGGAAAAAAACGCCGACGAGCCGAGTCCTGCAAAGGACACCTTGCTGACGGAGAAAAGCCGGAGTGCAATTACAGCAAACTTCGATAAGCTCGGAATCGAAATCTGGGATCTCGAAAAGAAATGGGGATCGGCGGATACATGGACCATGAAAACCAGGAGTGAAATGCTTTTGGTTTACGGGAAGATCATCGATGAGAAAATCAACTATTCGGCGAAGGATTTTCTTGAAGGCAAAATGTAATCCCGATATAACAAAGCGCAAGTGCTGAAGTTATTAAACGATTGGCGGCATCTTAGTGCGGTGTCGCCAATTTTTTACCAAAGGAAAATTCATGAGTGAAGAAGCGTTAAATACCGTATCGTCTGAGCATTATTTTATTGGCATCTTAGTAAAAGATTATTCATTTGCGCTTAATCTTTGCAACACCGTCGGATTCAAGGGCGACTATCTCGAATCACCAACTTCACGAGCTATATGGCAAGCGTCTGAAGCGTTGTTCTCAAAAGGCATTTGCGTTGATGTTGCCAGTCTAGTCGAATATCTCGAAGCGTCCGTAAAGCACATCGATTCGGCGAGCGTATCAAGCTATATGATGAACGCAATGGGGCTGGCAAAAGATCCTCACAACCTCATGTATCACATCTCTGTGATTAAAGAAAAACACAAGCGCAATAAGACAATCTCAATTTTAAACGACGGGACAACGCGGCTCAATTCACACGATGATATAGACGACGTCTCTTCATGGATTCGCCATTCTCTTACATGTCTGGACAGGGAGCTTACGCAGTCTCTCGAAACGAAAGATGATAAGCGCAGTAGAATGCTAAGCAGATTTAACGGCATACGAAACAGCGGAACATCTGGAATCGAGTCGAGATACACAGAGCTACAGCAATTACTCGGCTCCTATCGAGCGGGAAAGATCACCATTATAGCGGCCAGACCAAAAATGGGGAAATCCACGCTGGCACTCAACGAGGCGGTCTATTCCGGATACTGGAAAGATATTCCAACAGCAATTTTTTCAATCGAAATGGATCATGATGAACTAATAGAAAAAGCGGCGTCCGATTTGACCGAAATGGATAACGCAAAACTGGCTCTCGGTGAATACAGCCCGAAAGAAATAGACCGCTTCATGGAGGACGGCGTGGATCGGCTTATGGAAAGCCATCTACATATCATCGACAGCCCAAGCCAAACGGTTGAAAGCATCTGCTCAAAGACGCGCCAGCTTGTTGCAGAACATGGCGTAAAATTTGTGATCATTGATTATCTGCAAATCATCAGCTCAACGCCCGGCTCAAAGTTCCAAAACCGAACGTACGAAATAGGTCACATGACTAATCAGCTTAGAATTTTGGCAAAAGAAACCGGAGTATCTCTCGTTTTGCTTTCGCAGATTACGCGGCCAGTAAAAGGCCTTGTCCAAGATGATCCATATAAGCTTCCAATGCCAACCATGAACGATCTGCGTGACTCGGGAGCAATCGAGCAAGACGCATACGCCATTGTGATTATAGGCCCAACGCAAAAACCGTGTCCGGCACCGTCTTGGTTTAATATTGTTCCGATGTGCCTTCGTGTAGAGGCTAATCGCGGTGGTGCAACGGGAGATTTTGAAGCATGGTTTAATAAACCTAATAATAAATTCATGACACAAGGCGACTACGATTCGTATCGTAGCTCGTACTTTACCACAAAAACACAACAGCAAATCACAACACCGTGAAGCAAAAAGAACGCGTCTCAAAAGAACATTTGCTCCTGAGCAAAAGAACAGAAACTGAATGGGTGCAGTTGGTTGGCACTATCGGCGACAAAGGTCTTCGCTTCAAGATATCCGCAATTATTTGGTGGGACTGGACGACTGATACGCATGTATTACCGGCCCTTAAACCTATGGCCAGAGCCTTACGAGAACATCATTATTACATTGGCATGGAAGGAGATATTTTTCACACATTGATTTTATTCGGATATTCAGAAAGAAAAGCCAAGGCTCGATGCGTGATCCCGTCATGGAAACGCGCTGGCCTAATCAACAAGGAAATAATTCATGACTAATAAAACTCAAGCATTCGAGTCAGAATGCTGCTATCGCGGGGTAAGACTTCGTGTCGTTAGGCACGCGAGCGTAGAGAAAATGCGTATTGATATCATTGAAAACTATTGCGATGAATTTATCGATGAAATGATGACGGATCCCACTCAGCACATTGGCATGGTCAAAGCTTTAACTATCGGTCAATACATAGATAAAGATCCAAACATTATCGTGTTCTGTCCCGTAATGGACAAAGACGATCAAGCGATTGCCATTCCTCATGAAGCATTGCATGTAACAATGGCTATCGTCCGGCATGAGCTTGCAAACACAATTGATTCGCTTACACCGATACTTATTTCGCGCGAGGAAAATTCAACTTGCTGTATTACCGAAGAAGATTTTTGCATTATTGCTGGCGAAGTATCGGCAATGATTTGGCAGGCGATATCAAAGATCGATTCGCATATCAAAAAACTTGGAGCATAAATTATGAGCATCCCGATGAACAGAGATAGTTGCCGTAGCGATGAAGAGTGGCAAATGGTTCTTTGGCTTCAAGAAGCCGTGCGGTTCAATCTGGTTGAGGCGTGGAGCTATGAGCCGCAAACCTTCGAGCTGTTTCCAAAGCAGACCTACATTGAAGAGATTGCGATGAAGACCATGTTTAAACATAAACGGGTTGAGCGGAGCCTGCACCGGTCGGAAAGCTATACACCTGATTTCAATATGATGCTGACAGCCCTTGGCAAAAAACTGCTCTACAGCGCATTTAAACCGTC
>JFJP01030203.1_pt1 | contig 16383 bp, 14 predicted proteins | sample 431651 | NCBI WGS metagenome assembly JFJP01 (sample SAMN02602958, study PRJNA72255) | Microbial mat metagenome, whole genome shotgun sequencing project. | biome: fresh water; feature: sink hole; material: water; isolation source: purple microbial (photo- and chemosynthetic) mats found in... | reverse complement strand
GTCGGGAAGATGGGGATCGGTATTGATTTGCAAGGTAATGGCTGGCCCCACGGTTTGACGCAATAGCCGTTCGAAACCCTGCATCAGCCGGCTCACGCGGGTGGGTTTGAGCCGCAAGGGTTGCTGGCGGGAAAACGCCAGAAGCGCCGACGTTAATTCGATGCTCTGCCGGGTGGCGGATCGGGCGTCGTCAAGGATCAACTGCTGATCGGGGTCAGTCTGTTCCTCGGCGTGGTCGTGGAGGAGATCGAGATTGCCCTTGATGATCGTCAGCAGATTATTAAAATCGTGGGCGATTCCGCCGGTGAGTTGCCCAATCGCTTTCAGCTTCTGCGCCTGGGCTAGTTGCTCCTCCTGATCGCGCCGGGTTTGGGTTTCCTGCTTTAGAATGTCGTAGGCCAATTCCATCGACGCGGTCCGTTCCCGCACCAACTGTTCGAGTTCCTGATTCATCTGACTCATGGCGTTCTCGGCCCGCTTTTGCTCCGTGATATCGGTGGTGTAACCCCCCACCAGCTTCTTATTGCCCTGGATAATCGGAAATTTGATGGTGCTATAGGAGTGGCCATTGAACGTATCATCCTGTTTCAGCACTTGACCACTCGAAACGACCGCCCAATCCTCGGCGGTCATTTTTGCCGCTAATTCCGCCGGGAACAGTTCTTCCATGGTCTTGCCGGGTAGTTCTGAAGCGGCAATGCCGAGCATCTCCCGAAAATTTTCGCTGGCATAGATTACCCGGCTTTCGGTGGGAGTCACCGTTTTAATAAAGGCGAAAATAGGAGAGTACTGAATGAACGAGGAGAGTAGTTCATTGCTTTCCCGTACCGTCTGCTCCGCACTCATGCGCTCGGTGACGTCAGACAACATCACGATATGGGTGTCTTTAAAGGCCGATTCCAGCGCAGCGACACTGGACAGCACAATTTTGACCGCGCCGGTTTTGCACTGCACCTTCATTTCAATGGGTGAGAACGCGGTTCCGTCCTGTTTCGCCTGCGTCAACGTACTTTGCCAGGTCTCCACCACCCACTGACGGTATGCAGGATCCGGGTAGGCTTTGGGCCACCAGTCGTTGAGGGTGGGGATGTCCTCGAGGGTGTAGCCAAAGGTTTGCACAAACGCAGTGTTCAAGAAGGTGATGTTCTGCTGCTCATCGTTCAAAGCCAGCGGCACCGGGGAGGCATTCAAGATCGACCATACGCACGCCTCACTGGTCTTGATCGCCTGTTCCGCCCGCTTGCGCCCAGTGATGTCCGTCGCCACGACGTAGTACTGCCAGCCCTTTTCGGAGGATTGGCGCGTACCTTCCAGATACAGATCACGGTGCGGCGCTCCTTCCAGGCGGATTTCGCAGCTCGCCTTGGGCTTGTCGGTCAGCACCGTATTGAGAAAAGCGTTGAAGGCGGGCAGGTTATCGGCCGCAACAAACAGGCCAAACCGCCGGCCGATCAGGCGGGATCGCTCTTGGCCGAGCTGGGCTGCACCGGCGAGGTTAACGTTCTGGATGGTGCCGTTGTCGGTGAGGGTGAAATAGCCCACCGGCGCAAAGTCGTAGAGATCGACATAGCGCCCCAGGCTCTCTTCAAGCTGGGTACGCATCTTCAGCAATTCCGCGTTCTGCAATTCCAGCTCAATCTGATGGATTTGCAGCTCATGGATCAATCGCTGGATCTCCGCCTCGGGGAGAGGCGAGCTAATGGGAGGGCATTGGGCTGGCAGCCGGTCTTCGGCGCGACGGCGCAGGGCGGTGGCTTCCGGCGATGAGTTCGGGTTGTTCTTTTTCATCGGGAAATTGCCACACTAACGCATGGTCTGACTCAGCGCCTCAGCGGCCCACTGATTCAGGCTTTTCCCTGCCGCTTGGGCAGCTCTCAGTGCCTCCGCATGAATTTTCGGTGGCACCGGCAACATCAGATCGCCCGAAGCCGCTTTCAATGGCGGACGACCTAATTGCCGACAGGAATCCAGGTAATCATCGACAGCCTCTTCAAAAGCGCTTTCGAGATTCGCTACCGTTCCCGCATGAAACCCCACGACATCCTCGATGCCAATCAAGCGCCCCACAAACAGATGATCCTCTGCCGAGAATTGAATCAGGGCGGTCAGGTTTTTATAAGTCAGGGTGTTTTTCATCAAAATTTTCCGCAACGGTTAAAGGTCAAGGTTGACGGTTTTTTGGTGTTTGGCTTTCATGGCGGGAACAGTAGCCGTTTATGCGGGTGTCGCAACCGTTATCTGCAATCCATTGACCCGATTTCTGATTCCCGTTTGAATTGGTTGATCTCGACGTTGCCTTGAGGAAAGTGAGCCACGATACGCAGTTCGCCCCCCATGGCTTCGACAAAGCGCCGCAAGGTGTTGATGTACATATCGGTCTGGCTTTCCACCCTAGATACCGCCATCTGGTTGATGCCGAGTGTGGCAGCTATCTGCTGCTCAGTCAGGTCAAGGGCTTTGTGCAATTCCTGCGACGGCATTTCGTCAATCAGGCGCTGGGTTTCAGCTTCGATGCGCGCCCGCCGTTCTTTGGGCATCTGGGCCACCAAGTCATGAAATTTCTTGGCCATTAAAGTAGTCCCTCCTTTTGCAAGAGTTCCAAGTGCCGGTCGTATAGTTTGTCGGCCAGTGGAACGAACGCCTCGTACCAACGATCATCGCCAGTTTTGTTGCCTCCAATCAGTAGGATGGCCGTGCGCCGAGGGTCGAAGGCGTAGAGTACCCGATAAGGTTGGCTCTTATGTTGTACACGCAGTTCTCGCAGATGATCGTGCTTCGACGTGGCAATACCCGAGCTGTAAGGAAACCCCAGCGATGGTCCCAACCGTTCGATCTGTCCCACGGAAGCCGCCACGGCATCTTGTTCTGCTTCGTTCAGGCTGGTCCACCACACCTCGAATTCATCGGTGTACTCAATTTCCCATTCGATCTTCAAGCTATCACCAATCGCTTATTTTCATCAGCTTGTCCGCGAGCAACTTCGGGCTTCGGGCTACGGTAACACTGAAAGGTATTCGACCCGGTGCTCTTGGCGCAATACATCGCCCGATCGGCATTCTCGATCAGGGTATTCACGTCGCTGCCATCGCGGGGAAAGAGCGCAATCCCGATGCTGGGCGTCACGATCACCTCATGGTTTCCCAGTTCAATCGGTTGGCCCATCGCCTCCAGAATCCGCCGCGCCACCAAAATCGCCTCGTCCTCGTGGTGGATCTCGGCCAGCAATACCGTGAATTCATCGCCGCCCAGCCGGGCCGCCGTCCCCGCCTGCATCGGGTGGGTGATGGTGTCGCAGGCCCGTAAACACTCCGATAACCGCGCCGCCATCGTTTTCAGCAACGCATCGCCGAAACTGTGCCCCAAGGTGTCGTTGATCCGCTTGAAATTATCCAGGTCCAAAAACAGCACCGCCGCCTGGCGCTGGTAACGCCGGGCTAATTCAAGGTCTTGCGCCAGCCGATCCAGGAACAAGGCCCGATTGGGCAGCCCGGTCAGACTGTCGTAATACGCCAGTTGCCGGTCGTGCGCTTCCAGCGCCCATTTGCGGCCCAGCGCCAAGGCGAGCTGACGGATTTCGTGGGGATGAAACGGCTTCTGGATGTAAAACAGTGGGGATTGGAGGGAGATCGTGCGCGGGTCAACGTCCGAGTAGGCGGTGACGATCACGATATCCAGATACGGGTCCATCTCGCGGATTCGCGCCGCTGCCCACGCCCCATCGGGACCCGGCGGCATCCGCATGTCGAGAATGACCACCGCGAACGGGCGATTGGCGTTCACCGCCGCCCGCACCGCGGCCACCGCCTGCTCGGCGTCGTGGCAATAGTGCGGGTCAAACCGCGCGGCCTGGGGGGGAACCGGCGCCGCGCTACCAAACAGTTTGGCCTTGAGATCGTGCAGGGCCGGGGCACTGGCGGCGGGGGCGCTGGTCGTGAATAGCTCACGGTAAACGGCCAATACCGCGTCGTCGTCGTCGGCGACCAGAATGCGAATCGGTTGCGAAGTAAAATCAGTCACGGTTCAACCTCCGGTCGCCAGCAACGAAGTGGGCGGTGATTCGGCGTGCGGCAGCAGCAGATGCAGACAAGCGCCGTGGCCTACTCCCGCACTCTCGGCGTAGAGTTTGCCGCCCAGCGCCAAGGCAGTGAGCGCGCACCAGTGCAAGCCGATCCCGGAAAGGCTCTGGGGCTTGGTGCTGAATCCGCGCTCGAACAAATGCGGCAGCGACTCCGGGGCGACGCCGATCCCGTTGTCGATGACCCGCAAATGCACCTGGTCGCCGCCGTCGCCGGGTTCGACGCTGGCCTTCAGCGCAATGCGGCCCGTCTCCAGCGGCGGGAAATGCGTCGCGATGGCCTCGACCGCGTTTTTCAGCAGGTTGATCAGGATTTGCTGCACCGCCACCCGCGATCCGATCACCGCCCCGACCGCCGCCAGGTCGGGACTGGATTCGATGTGGATTTGGCGAGGCACCGCCCCGTTGCACAGCGCCACCGCCTCGCGCACCAGGTCGGCCACCGGCAACGCTTCGAGAACCCGCTGAGCGTGACTGAACCGCTCCTGTTCCTTCAGGATGTTCTGGATATGCGTGACCTGCTGATCGAGCTTGGCGAGTTGCGCAACGGTGCCGTCCAGCAGCGTCACCACCTCCAGTCCGGCCAGTTCCAGAAATTGCTCCAGGTCGCCGCGCCGGTCTGGCGGGGTATCGGAATCGGCCAGTTCGCTCAGCGCCATTCGCAATTCGGCGATGGGCGCATTGCGGATCGCGTCGTTCAGGTTCGCTACGCGGAACTTGAGCGGGGTCATGGCGTTGCCAATGTTGTGCAGCAGGCCGCTCGCCATTTCGGCAACCCCGGAGTGATAGGACTGGTCGATCAGCGCCACCCGCGTCGCCACCAGGCGTTCAACCATCCGGTCGAATTCATAGGCCAGGATGCCGAATTCGTCCCACCGCGCCCAAACCAGTCGTTCGCTCAGGTTGCCGTGTTGGCCGACGGCGATGGTGTGTTGGGTCAACTGCCGGAGCGGGGTCAGAATTAAGCGGTGCAGGCCAATCACGAGGACGGCGAGGATCAACAGTTCGACACTGAGCAACGACAGCCGGGCAAAATTAACCGTCGCCTGACCCTGGGCGGAAATGAGCCTGGGCACCTCGACTTGCACCAGCAGCGCCGGCTGGCCGAACAGGTCCGGCAGCAGCCGATAAACCCGATTCTGGTTCTCGCCCACCCGGATCAGGCTCTCGCCAGAAGCGCCCAACTCGGCGAGGGCGGCGGCGGACTCCGGCGGCAAGCCCGGATCCCCCGCCAGCAAAATGGTCAGTTGCGTCCCAGTCTGCTTGGCAATTGTGGTAATGGTGGCGGCGTCCAGGAACCGGCCCAGCACCGCCGTTCCCCGGACTGGCCCCTGGTTCTGGCTGGTGACGATGGGCTTGGCCGCGATCAGCACCGGACCCTGCGCGGTCAGGAGAATCCCTTGGGTTGCGGTACCGGGTTGGGTCAAGGAAACCAGCGGATGACCTTCGGGCAGGATGGCCGGAAACAGGGCGATCGGCATCGCCTCCTTGGCCACGAGATCGAAGACCTGTCCCCAGACCTGATTCCGGGCGGCGTCGAAAAAATACAGCAGATTGACCCCGAGACTGGTCATCCCGGTATCGTTCAAATTCATTTCACGAAAGGCATCGTTGTGATCCTGAACGAACCGATAGCTCTCGTCCCAAGTGGCCCAGTCGGCGGCCGATGCCACCAGATTCTGGGTCTCGCGCTCGATCCCCTGTAACACCCGATCCATATTTTTCAGCGCCTCTTCCCGCTCAATCGCGGCGAAGCTGGGCAGGATCAGCCGGGACTGAACGGCATAATCGAATGCGCCATAGGCCAGGAACACCATGACGATCAAGCCGATGACTTTAGGTTGCAGGGACATGGCGTATGCCGTCCTTTGAGATTAACTCGTAGGGAAATTATGGGGATGGCGTGTAAACTTGGAATTGCCCGAATGTAATTTTTTGTGAAGCAGGCGATCGGTCGCGATGCTCAGACCAGCACTTCCAGTCCCTTGCGTTCAATCACTGAAAGTAACCGCGCCGCCGCGCCACTCGGCTTTTTCTGGCCGTTTTCCCACTTCTGTACGGTAGAAATGCTGGCGTTGATGTAGGCAGCAAATACCGCCTGACTGACATGCAGACTCTCCCGCAAACGCTTGATCATTTCCGCTGTATAAGCGGGCGGAGGCAGGCATTGTGTTTCAAAATCACGCAATGTTTGCTTGTTGACTGCACCGACTTCATGCAAACCGCGCATCGTCTCCAACGCCTCGTTAATCATCCGGCTCATGTTGCACCTCTATTAATTCGTTGGCTTTCAATGCGATTTCAATCTGATCGTTACTGAACGCGACCAGGTTGCTCGCAAGGCTCTGGTAAATCACTAACTCGCGCCGGGTAATGTTGTTGCGGTCGCTCTTCTCAAATCCGAAAAGAAAGTACACTGCGCCAGCGAACCGTGTGGCTAAAAGAGTACGCGTACTGCCGCTCTTGCCGCGTCCAGGGAGCGCCACCCGTTGCTTGATCAGGTTGCTACCCAGATTGGCGTCAATCGACCCGCGTTCTATGTCGGCTACGGCCTTCAACAAGGCGGCATCGGTAACCCCGACTTTGCCAGCCCAGCGATCAAACACTCGTGTCTTGAAAACTCTCATGGGATATTATAGCACTTAGTGCGATACTCACTGACGATTTTTGGTTATTGGCGAGATTCAGGACGACAATTCTGTTTGAGTACCCGAGGGAGAAACCCTGTGAATAATGCCGACTCGATTCTGGTCATTGACGACGATCCTCGCATCCTGCGGCTGATCGAACACTACCTGGGCCGCGAGGGCTACTCGCTCCGCACCGCCACCTGTGCGACTGAAGCACGGCAACAGTTATCCACCGCACCCCCGGCGCTGATCATTCTGGATATTGGGCTGCCCGGCGAGGACGGCTTTACCTTGGCGCGTGAAATCCGGGCAAAATCCACCATCCCGATCATCATGCTGACGGGCAAGGCCGATACGGTGGATAAAGTGGTGGGGCTGGAACTGGGCGCGGATGACTACATGACCAAACCGTTCGAGGAACGGGAACTGCTGGCCCGGATTCGCAGCCTGTTGCGGCGCTGCCAGATCCCTTCTCCAGCGGCCCTGGAAGACAGCGGCATCGGCCACTTCGACGGCTGGCGGCTTGATCTGACCCGCCACGAACTGATCTCCGCGACCGGCGAGAGCGTTTACCTGACCAGTCACGAATTTCGCTTACTGGAAGCATTCGTTCGCTGCCCCAACCGTGTTTTATCGCGGGACCTGCTGATGGATCAGATCGCCGGCCACGACTGGAATCCCCAGGATCGCAGCATCGATGTGCTGATCGCCAAACTCCGCAAGAAGATCGAATCCGATCCCAAGCAACCGACCCTGATCAAGTCGATTCGCGGGGAGGGCTACAAACTTACCACCGAGGTGCGATTCGGCTGATCCTTCGCACCGCTCGTTCTGCTTCAACCCGCCCGGTTACAAAAATTCACATTCCGTTAATCTCCGGTTTACAAACCCTGCCAAGAATTCTCCACCAGACGAACCGGTTTTCTCAAACCGTTCGCTGGCCGGGCGGCTTTGGGTTCGATGGGCCTGCGCCCTGGATTCCGAATTACTTCCAATAAAAAAAATGGATTGAAAATGCTCGAAAACCAACAGGCAAGAGAAAGCTACATCGCCAACATCAAGCAACAGCTTGATGACCTGGCGGACAGAATCCGGCGTCGGCTGGAAGCCGTTACGCTTCCACGGGAGGCCACGTCCCTCCCGAAACTGGCTAAAAAGACGACTCCGACGCTGCGATTCCAAAGAATCTGACCAGCACTCATTCCTGGAGAAATAACTTAATGAATCACGGTAACACTCTGGAGTTAAAACAACCACCGCATCGGTTGAACCGGGAGCCGCCGCACGATGTGGTGCGCCACCCATCCGAACTGGAACAGCATACCCGGAACCACGCCTTGGAATTGGTCGCAATCAACCAGCGCTTACGGGTTCATGAACTCAGCCAGGCACTGTTTATCGGTGGCTTGGCCCATGAGTTACGGATCGGGATTAATGCCATTCTCAGCCACAGTGACACCCTGTCGACGGAGAGCGGCAGCACGTTAAGCCCCGATCAGAACGAGGCGATCGGCCAGATAAAAACCTTGGGTAACTACTTGCAATCGCTCATGGATAACGTGATCGACATCTCCAGGATTGAGGCGGGCTATGTCCATGCCTGTCCCAAGGCATTTTTAATGGCTGATTTGATTCAGGAGGCCCTCCATCCAATCAGCCCCGAGGCCAAAGCCAAGGGGGTGGCGATCACGACCGACATTCCTCACGGACTCACGCTGTGCAGCGACTACAAGCTGCTGCGGCAAAGCCTGACCTGTTGTTTGTCCAACGCGATGAAATATACCCAGCGCGGGAAGATCCATATCGCCGCCGCCGCGGTTGGCCAGTGGATGGAACTGACGGTGCAAGACACCGGAATAGGCATCCCCGCCGCCGATCTGATCGAACTCTTTCAAGCCTTTAGTCTCGCCGAATCCCGTCGTGGCCGCTGCCGGTCCGGCGCTGATTTGGGTCTCCGCCTCACCTATCTGCTGATGACCAAAGTGCTGGGCGGCACCGTGTCGGTAGAGAGTACGCCGGGCGCGGGCAGTACCTTCATCTTGCGGGTTGCCAATAGAGTTATGGCTTGAAGCGGTCGTCACCCATCGAACCCGAATTTCAGGTTTTTCAATCGCCCCACCGCGCTTTGGCAAAGCGCGGTGGGGCGATTTGCATGGGCCGGATGAGCAAAACCCTTTACAAAAAGTAACCGGCCCATGCTGACCGTGTTACAAAAATTCACGTTCAGTTCATCCCCGCTTTACAACTCCCTCCCAAAATCTTCTCCATAGACCCGCCTTCTCCGACCGTTCGCGGCGAGAAGCGGGCATCTTGAATACGCGGCGGGGCCATAAGCGCCCCACTCAACCCAAGGTGTGATGGAGAATGTCATGGCGCATAACGACGGCAACAAAACCTTTCGGATGAACATTCGCCTGAAGATTCTGGCGGGCATTGGCGTAGTCCTCCTGATCCTGCTGGCACTGGGTGGAACCGCCGTTTTCAACCTGAATGATATTCGCGCCAAGTTCGATGGTTTGGTGCAGGCCACCCAAGTCGAGCGCTATGCCTATAACACCATCGGAGAGGAGAAAAACTACCTGCTGGAGGAGAAAGCGGAGAGCTATGCCAGTGCGATGAAAGACCTCGACACGATTATCGTCGCCCTCGATACCATTGATAAAACCTCGACCGACGCCGAACTCCTGAAGCGGTCGAAAGAAGCCCGGGCGGCAGCTCTGGAATACCGCAAAGGTTATGAAAACGGAGTCGCGGCGCTGAAAGCCAATAAGGAAGCGGTCAAGGTGATGATCGCCGATGGGCAGCGCGTGGTTGACCTGGCGCTGGAGTATTACCAAAGCACCAAGAAAGAAGCGGCCTTGTGGGTATACGCCACGGCGTTGAGCATCATGAAAGCGGAGAAGGAAGAGCGGATTAACAGGAACCGCGAGTTTTACAAAAAGATGCTCGATCTGCGCACCACCCTCAACGGCTATTTCACTGAACTCGATCCAGTCGGCAAGGACGACAAGGTGAATCAGGCCCGCAAAGCCACCGAGGATTACTTCAAGGCGGCGGCCGCCTGGATCGACAACGACACCCGGCTGACCAGGGAAATCCTGCCCCGGATGTCCACTCTGGGCGCAGAGGTGGTTCGGCTGGCCTATGACGCCGCCGGGGATGCCGCCAAAAGCATGATCGCCACCCAGAACCTGAGCAATTCCATCATTGCGATCGGGATTGCGATTGCCGTTGCATTGGGAGTCGTCATTGCGATCATCCTCTCCGGGATGATCACCCGGCCACTGATTTACGGCGTGAGCTTCGCCCAAAACGTGGCGCACGGCGATCTCACCCAGCGCATTGAGCCGCAGTATCTCCAGCGCAGTGACGAAATCGGCGATTTGGCCCACGCGCTGGATAACATGGTGGTGCAATTGGCGGAACTGGCCGGGCTGACCGGGCGAGTCGCCCACGGCGATTTAACCATTCAGTTGACCCACACCGGTCAGGAAATCGGCATTTACGCCGCCGTCCGCGACATGGTGACGCAGTTGAAAGGGATCGTGACGCAAGTGACCCAGGCCACCAGTCAGGTGAGTTCAGCGGCCCACGAGATCGCCCAGGGTAGTGCCGATCTCTCGCAACGCACCGAAGAACAAGCCTCCGCTCTGGAAGAAACCGCCTCCAGCATGGAGCAACTCACCAGCACGGTGAAGCAGAGCGCCGACAACGCCGGTCAGGCCAATCAACTCGCCCTCGCCGCCCGGCACCAGGCTGAACAGGGCGGGCAAGTGGTCGATCAGGCGATTACGGCCATGAGCGCGATCAACCAGAGCAGCCGCAAGATCGCCGACATCATCAGCGTGATCGACGAGATCGCGTTCCAGACCAATCTGTTGGCGCTGAATGCGGCAGTCGAAGCGGCCCGCGCCGGTGAACAAGGCCGGGGCTTCGCGGTGGTGGCTGGCGAAGTGCGGAAACTGGCGCAACGCAGCGCCGACGCCGCCAAAGAGATCAAGGGGCTGATCTCGGACAGCGTGAGCAAGGTGGAAGACGGCGGCAAACTGGTCGGCCAGTCCGGGCAAACTCTCAAGGAAATCGTCGGCGCGGTTAAGAAAGTCAGCGACATCGTGGCCGAAATCGCCTCCGCTGCCCGCGAACAGGCCGGGGGGATCGAACAGGTCAACAAGGCGATCCTGCAAATGGATCAGGTCACCCAGCAAAACGCCGCGCTGGTGGAACAAACCGCCGCCGCCAGTCACGCGATGGGCGATCAGGCGCTGCAACTGCAAACCCTGATGGGCTTCTTCACCCTGCCCGACCAGAGCCATGCCGAATCGGCCTTCCGGCCGGCCCTGCCCGCGTCGGTCGCGGTCCTGGATCGGCAGCCTCCCCATCGCCCCGGGATCGCGGCCAGAAAAGCACCAGCAACGCCGATTCGCCGGCCCACCGCGGCACCCGCCTCCGCCCCGCAAAAGGTCGCTGCCCACCGCGGTAATGGCGGCTGGCATGAGGCCGACCATGCGCCGGTGATGGCTGCCCGCAGCAGTGCCGACGGCGAATGGGAACAGTTCTGAACGCCCCCCACCCTTAACTCGCACTGCCACTCACTTCAGGAGTACTCGACGATGACCGCAACCGCATTAGCCACTCTGGAGCGCCGCGATCTCCGCGATCTCGTCCCCCGGGACAGCACCGACGACCAGCAATACCTGACCTTCCACATGGCCGGCGAACACTACGGCATCGACATCCTCAAGGTTCAGGAAATCCGGGGCTGGACCCCGGTTACCGTCCTTCCCAATATGCCCGCCGCCCTGCTCGGGGTGCAGAACCTGCGCGGGGGCATTGTGCCAGTGATCGACCTGCGGGTGCAGTTTGGGCTGGAAAGCGTCGCCTGTAATAAAACGACGGTGGTGATTGTGGCCTGGGCGCGGAGTCAGGACGGCGGACGCACCATGGGCATGGCGGTGGACGGCGTCACGGACGTACTCCAGGTGCGGTTGAGCGAGATTCAGCCGGCGCCGGATTTTGGTGCGGCGGTGGATACCACCTTCGTCAGCGGTCTGGTCAATACCGAAACCGGCATGACCATGTTGCTGGACGTGGATCGCCTGCTGGGCATCGGCGAAGGGTTCGACAGGGTTCTGCCGGAATCTGGATCAGCCATTCCCCTGTCGGCAAGCGGGAGACTGTCATGAGCATTCGCGTTCAGTTGTGGCTGGGTTTTTGTGGGCTGGCGCTGACCTTGATGGTGGTTGGCGGCATCGGCGGATTTGGACTCCGCAGCATGACCGAGTATCTGACCTGGATCAGCGGTAATAACCTGCCCTCGGTGTTGTTTATGAGTACCGTCGATAAGGAACGGGCGGAACTCCGCATTCTGGCCTGGCAAGTCAAGGCCATGCCGGAGTGGAACGCCGATGCGCCGGCGGCTTTGCGCAGCATTGGCCAACAGCGGGAAGCCGGTTGGCGCAAGCTCGATGATGCCCTGCAAAAATACACGCCCTTGCCGCGCGGGACCGAGGAAGACCGTGTCTACCAGGCTTTCGATAAGGAGTATCGGGAATGGCGCGCCATCAGCGCCAAGTTGGACGAGCAGATCGGGCGGATGGCCCAGGCCGCCAGTCCGCAACACTATGCGCCGCTGTATGACCAGTACACCCAAAACATCGCTGCGGCGATTCCGATCTCGGATCGGACCGGCGTCCGGCTGACCGAGTTGGTGGAATCCATTCGGCAGGACGCCGAAAAGACCGGGGTGGACGCTTTGGCCTTCTCGCGGTTTGCGCTGAATCTGGTCCTGACCGTCATGGCTGTGGGTCTGGTGATTGCGGCGCTGGTTGGCTGGGTGATCACCCGGGCGCTCGCCCAGATCAAGCAGGCCACCACCCAGGTGAGTTCCGCCGCCGCTGAAATCACCCAGGGCAATACCGATCTCTCGCAACGCACCGAAGAACAGGCGTCCGCCCTGGAAGAAACCGCCTCCAGCATGGAAGAACTGACCAGCACGGTGAAGCAAAGCGCCGATAACGCCGGTCAAGCCAATCAACTGGCCCTCGCCGCCCGGCAACAAGCCGAACAGGGCGGGCAGGTGGTCGATCAGGCGATTACGGCCATGAGCGCGATCAACCAGAGCAGCCGCAAGATTGCCGACATCATCGGGGTCATTGACGAAATCGCCTTCCAGACCAATCTGCTGGCGCTGAATGCGGCGGTCGAAGCGGCCCGCGCCGGTGAACAGGGCCGGGGCTTTGCGGTCGTGGCCGGCGAGGTGCGGAAACTGGCGCAACGCAGCGCGGATGCCGCCAAGGAGATCAAGGGTCTGATCTCGGACAGCGTGAACAAGGTCGAAGACGGCGGCAAGCTGGTCGGTCAGTCCGGGCAAACCCTCAAGGAAATCGTCGGCGCGGTCAAAAAGGTCAGCGACATCGTCGCTGAAATCGCCGCCGCCGCCCGCGAGCAGGCTGGGGGGATTGAACAGGTCAACAAGGCGATCCTGCAAATGGATCAGGTCACGCAGCAAAACGCCGCCCTGGTCGAACAAACCGCCGCCGCCAGTCAGGCGATGAGCGAGCAAGCCCACGATCTGCAATACCGGATGGGTTTTGCGCTGAACGAGGGACGGATAGCGGTGAACCGGGCGGCGCCAGTACCCGTCGCCAGCAACCTCCACTCAAGGCCGGCTGCTGCCTCGGTACCCAGGCCAGCGTTGCCACCCGTTCGCCATACCGCAACCCCCAAAACCCCTCCGCCCAAAACCCCTCCGCCCAAGGCCCATCGCGGTAATGGCGGATGGCATGAAGCGGAACATGCGCCAATGATGGCTGCACGGAGCGGCACCGATGGTGAATGGGAACAGTTCTGAGCGGGATGTCGGGTTACGGCGCATAACGCCTGACCTGACCTGTTACTGCTGCTTTTTATTTAAATCAGCGAGCTAAATAAGGATACGATGATGACCGCGACCGCATTGCCAATTATGGATCGCCGCGATTTCCCCGATCTCCGCGATCTCGCCCCCCGGAAAGGCGCTAACGACCCGCAACCTCGCGTCGCACTGCGGGAGTTGGGCTGGTGTGCCAAATTTCAACAGGTGCTGATGGACACCCTGCCGGTGCCGGTCGTGGTCAGGGATAGCCAGGGCCGGCCGCTGTTTCACAATCAGGCGTTTGCCGATCTGTTGCATTGCCGGTGCGGCGAATGCCTGCCCGATTCGGCGCTGCAAATGCTGGATGAGCAAATGCTGATCCCGCCGGGGAGCGACATCATCGTCGGGCTGACGGGACAACGGATTTATCCGGCGCAAATTCACCGGGCGAATCACGAATCCCTCGAGGTCGTCATCCACCAGGCGATGTTTACCGCCCCCGATTCCGGCGAAACCGGCGACATCAGCATCTTTCTGGACAGGACCGAACAGCAGCGAACCATGCGGACGCTCCAGCACAGCCGAATCCAGCTCCAGGCGATTGTGCAGTCTGTCGCCGAGGGCATTCTGGTGGTGGATTGCGAGGGCAAGATACTGCTGGCCAATGACCGATTCCTGGAACTGTGGAAGATTCCGCCAGCCATAAAAGGATCGGACGACAGCGCCCTCTTGCAGTTTGTCCTGGATCAACTGATCGATCCCGAGGCTTTCCTGGACAAGGTGAAACAGCTTTACAGCAGTCTGGATGAGAGCCTCAACCTGATTTACTTCAAGGACGGCCGGGTATTCGAGCGCCAATCCCAGCCGCTGTTACAGGATCGGCAGGTCGTAGGGAGAGTCTGGTCGTTTCGCGATATTACCCAGTTCCGCCAGGCGGAACAGGAGATTCTGTTCCGCACCCATTACGATGCCCTGACCGGCCTGCCTAATCGCAGCCAGTTGCACGAACTGCTCGATCAGGCGATCCAGCAGGCATGTTTTCAGGGTACGTCAGTGGGATTGATGTTTCTGAATCTCGATCGCTTCAAACAGATCAACGAGACCCTGGGGCACGCCTTGGGGGATTGGCTGTTGTGTAAAGTCGCCGAGCGGTTGAGAAGCTGTGTGCGCGAAACCGACACCATTTCCCGCTACAGCGGCGATGAGTTCGTGCTGGTGCTGTCCGATGTCGCCCATGGTCGGGATGCCTGCGCTATCGCCGAGAAAATCAACAGTCGGCTGGCAGAACCCTTCAATCTGGACGGTCGTTCCATCCGCATCAGCGTCAGTATCGGGATCGCGCTTTACCCCGACCACGGTCAGAATGTGACCCATCTGCTGCGCCACGCCGATTTGGCGATGAACAAGGCCAAGACCGTCGGGCGCAACACCTACCAGCGTTACGAACCGATCATGTCCGAGCAATTAGCGCAGCAACTGGCCTTGGAGGCCGATCTGCGACTTGCGTTGGAGCGGGATGAATTCATCGTTTACTACCAGCCGATCCTCGATGTGGTCAGCGGCCAATTGGCCGGAGCCGAGGCGCTGATCCGCTGGCAGCATCCGCAGCGCGGATTGGTGCCGCCGGACGAGTTTATTCCGCTGGCTGAAGAAACCGGTTTGATCCGTGAAATCGGCGACTGGGTGCTGGAGCAGACGTGCCAGACGATCCAGCGCTGGCAACAGATCGGTTTGTGTATCCCGATTTCGGTCAATCTGTCCAGCATTCAGATTCTGCGCGGACTGACGGTGGAGGTGGTGCGGGCGCTACTGCAACGCTACGACCTGAGTCCCGCGGCGCTGGCTTTTGAAATTACCGAAAGCGTGTTGTTGGCCGACTCGCTGCAAACCCAGCACTGGCTGGAAGCGATCCGGGAACTGGGTATCCGCGTGGATATTGATGATTTTGGCACTGGCTATTCGTCGTTGTCTTATCTAAAACGGTTTCCGGTGGATCGGATCAAGATTGACCGTTCCTTCGTCGCCAACATGGTTAACGACGCGAGTGATCGCGCCTTGGTGAAAGCCATTCTGGCAATGGCGTCCAGCCTGCACTTGCAGGTGGTGGCGGAGGGTGTTGAGGATGCAGAGCAACTGACGCTGCTGAATCAACTGGGCTGTGAGTACGCGCAAGGCTTCTACTTCTCCCGCCCGGCGCCGGATGCCGCATTTGTCGCGTTTGCCCGGCGACTGAGTGCGGTCAGTACCCATCAGGCGGTCAGGGCAGTGCAAAGGGTGGAAAGCAAGCGGGCGATTGCTGCCTAGGCCGCGCCGATGCGGGTTCGACAATGGCTGTGCGGTTTAACGGACCTGCATCCGGTCCAAGGCGCGATAGCTGATCGCCTCAGTCAGATGTTGCGTTTTAATCCCGTCGCTGCCGGCCAGGTCAGCAATCGTGCGTGAGACTTTCAAGATCCGGTGATAGGCGCGCGGTGATAGACCCAACCGCTCTAAGGCGATCTCCAGCAATTTGTGATCGGCGTCGCTCAGGGTGCAATGGCGCTCAATCTCGCGAGTTTTTAGCAAGCTGTTGGGTCGGCCCGCCCGTTGCAATTGCCGGTCGCGGGCAGCGCAGACCCGCGAGCGTACTGTCGCGCTGCTCTCTTCCGGCGCTTCGCCGCGCAAGACCCGGTGCGCCAGCCGGGGTACTTCAATATGCAGGTCGATCCGATCCGCCAGCGGTCCCGACACCCGCGCCCGGTAACGGCGCACCTGTTCCTGGCCGCAGGCGCAGCGCCGTTCGGCATCGCCCAGATAGCCGCAGGGACAGGGATTCATCGCCGCAA
>JFJP01002016.1_pt1 | contig 16388 bp, 12 predicted proteins | sample 431651 | NCBI WGS metagenome assembly JFJP01 (sample SAMN02602958, study PRJNA72255) | Microbial mat metagenome, whole genome shotgun sequencing project. | biome: fresh water; feature: sink hole; material: water; isolation source: purple microbial (photo- and chemosynthetic) mats found in... | reverse complement strand
TGCGATGAGGAGCGGCAAGCGAGGTGTGCGGGTCGGCCATTGGGTGCGTTTGAACGTGTTGGTCGCTGCGGAATCTGGTTCTGAATTTCCCCAACGGTTACCGGTTTTTCGTAAGAGCGCAGTTTCACTGCGCGATGGGCGTTTGTGCTCTACCGCGTCGTTGGCTTTTTTTTCAGGCAACCAAACTTTCACGCACACCCATCCGTGGTAGCCATTGGCCGACCGCAATCTGGAATAAGAATCCGTTAGAATCTTTGAGATTCCTGGAAACAAGGGTGCTGGAAAGAGCGCTTATGCGCCACAGGGTTTGCTGGTTTGGGCAGGTCGATTTCACGCTAGGAGGCGCGGATGAACCGTATCGCAATATTGCTGATGATTCCATCGCTTGCAAGTGCCGAGCCGTTATGGGTCGGGCGTTTTGGGTCGGCAGGTGATATTCCTGCCCCGTGGAAAGTGGAACAATTGAACAGGGACGTTCCATCGACCACCTATCGTTTGCGCGAATGGGATGGCGTTGCTGCCGTCGAAGCGCATTCTGAAAAAAGCATGACGCTGCTGACGCGGCCGGTCGAGGTGGATCTAGCAAAAACACCGATCCTCTGTTGGCGCTGGCGCATCGATGCAGCGTTGAAAAGTGCCGATATGGCGACCAAGGCCGGTGATGACTATGCTGCGCGCGTCTATCTGAGCTTCGAGGTGCCGCCTGGAACGCTGAGTGTCGGGACGCGATTGGCACTTGGATTGGCGCGCTCGTTGCGTGGCAACTCCGTTCCCGATGCGGCGATCAACTACCTCTGGGACAACCGCTATCCGGTCGGTACCTGGCAGGCGAATGCCTACACGGACCGGGCACGGATGCTGGTGCTGCGTACTGGTGACGCTGATGCGCTGCGCTGGGTCACCGAGCGCCGTGATGTGGGCTCAGACTTCCAGACTGCATTCGGTCATGCACCGGCGAAGCTGACCGGACTGGCGCTCGCCTCCGATACCGATAATACAGGGGAATCAGCACATGCCGGCTTTGCGGATTTCCGTTTCGTGTCCAGAGACGAATCGTGTTGAAATCTCGCCAAACTGGAAGTCGTCTTGACATCACGGGTTTCCTGCAGGGCGCATGGATACTGGTTCTGCAGGCACATCTTTTGGAGATGCCCGTGTTTATTGGGCTGTAGGCCAGTGCTTCAAGTGGGCCGCTGAAATTCTCGCTACGTTTCCCAGGATCAGGCAAACTTGCCAGCCTGATTGATGTGATCTGGAGAATCATCGTGACACTGACACGCAAGGCAGAGCGGCGTCGTTTCGGCGTAGTCGGCGGGCTGGGGTCGCTTGGTGGCGCGGACATTTTCTTCAAGCTGGTCAAACTGTCGCCCTCATCGGGCGGGCGCGACCAGTTCGATGTGGTCTTCGAGCAACATCCCTTCGAAGAGGACGAACAGCCCGGGCGCGCCGATGCCAACGTGAATGGCCGCAAGCTCTACGTTTTCGACATGATCCGCAATTTCGAGCAGCGCAAGCTCGACGCGGTGATCCTGACCTGCTTCATCAGTCACACCTTCCTTGACGAACTGAAGCCGGAGATCCGCCTGCCGGTGGTCAACATCATGGAGGCGCTGCGTGCGCATGTCGAACGGCGTTACCCCGAGGTGCGCAAGATCGGTGTGCTGACCTCCGACTACGTGCGCAAGCACCGGCTGTTCGAGCGCTATTTCGACGATCCGCGCTGGCAACTGATCTACCCGAGCCCGGACATGCAGCGCGACGGGCTGATGCCAGCGATTTACGGCGAAGACGGCATCAAGTCGGGACATTTGCAGGGGCAATCGGTCGAGCTGCTTGATCGGGCCTGTCGCGATGTGATGGCGCAGGGCGCCGAAATCATCCTGCCGGGTTTTACTGAAATCCCGATCGTGGTGGACGCGCTGTGCGAACGGGGTTTGCCGGTGATCGATGTGAATCAGGTCTATGCCCGGTATGCCGTGGATTTTGGCGGTGATGTGTCGGCGCGGCCTTTCAAGATCGGCGTGGTCGGCGGTGTCGGCCCGGCGGCGACGGTCGATTTCATGACCAAGATCGTGCGCAATACGCCGGCGCGGCGCGATCAGGAGCACATCAAGGTCGTCGTCGAACAGAACCCGCAGATTCCGGATCGTACCGAGAACCTGATCGGTGAAGGCGCCGACCCGACGGTGGCGCTGTACGCCACCTGCAAGAAACTGGAAGCGGATGAAGCCGATTTGATCGTCATTCCGTGCAATACGGCGCATGCTTTTGTCGAACGCATCCAGCCCTATCTGTCGATTCCCATCATCAACATGCTGTTCGAAACGGTGGAGTACGTTCGCAAGCATCATTCCGGGCGCAAAGTTATCGGCCTGCTGGCAACGTCGGGTACGATTCGCAGCCGTGTTTACCACGATATCGTCGAGAAGGCCGGGCTGGAATTGCGCGTGCCGGATGAGGCGAATCAGGCCAAAGTGATGAGCGCCATCTACGGCGAGAAGGGCGTCAAGGCCGGTTTCACCGAGGGTGAATGCAAGAACGATCTGCTGGCGGCGCTGGCGCATCTGGTCGAGCAGGGTGCGGAAATCGTCATCCTCGGCTGTACCGAATTGCCGCTGTTGCTGGCGCAGAACGATGATTTCAAGGTGGCGGGGAAAAGCGTCGTGCTGCTCGACCCGACCGAGATTCTCGCGCGTAAATGCGTGAGTCTGTCTTTGAACGCTTGATACTTATAAAGAATGTTGGGCTGAGCTTGCGAAGCCCAAAAAACACACGAAGTACGCGACTGCATCACGGAATTTCGTACCCTTATCAGGAAAAATCATGGCCCAGCTTTTCGATACACTCAAATTGCGCGACGTCGTTTTCAACAATCGCGTCGCCATTCCACCGATGTGCCAATACTCGGCACGCGAAGGCATGGCGGCGGACTGGCATTTCGTGCACTACGGCAGCCGCGCCGTCGGCGGTGCCGGACTGATGATTATCGAGGCGACGGCGGTTTGCCCGGAGGGACGCATCAGTCCGCACGATCTCGGTTTGTGGGACGACAGACAGATCGAGCCGCTGGCGCGTATTACCGGTTTTGCCGAGGAGCAAGGGTGCGTGGCCGCCGTGCAACTGGCCCATGCAGGACGCAAGGCCAGCGTCGGAACCGGTTGGCAGGGCCCGGGAACGCTCAGCAAAAGTGAGGGTGGCTGGCTGCCGGTAGCGCCGTCGCCGGTGGCCTTTGGCGAAGGCTATGCCGTGCCGCATGAACTGGATGAGGTAGGCATCCGTCAGATTGTCGCTGACTTTTCTGCCGGCGCCCGGCGTGCGCGCGAAGCTGGTTTCAGGGTGGTGGAGATCCACGCCGCGCACGGCTATCTGCTGCATCAGTTCCTCTCGCCGCTATCCAATCACCGTACGGATGCCTACGGCGGTAGCTTCGAGAACCGGACGCGTCTGGTGCGCGAAGTCGTTACGGCAGTACGTAGCGAATGGCCGGAGCAATTGCCTCTGCTGATCCGTGTTTCGGCGACCGATTGGGTCGAAGGCGGCTGGTCGGCCGATGAAACAGTCGAGCTGTGCCGTGGGCTCAAGGCGCTGGGTGTTGATCTGGTCGATGTGTCGACTGGCGGGCTGGTGCCGACGGCGGTCATCCCGGTCGGTCCCGGATTCCAGACCGAATTCGCCGCACGGGTGCGCCACGAAGCCAATATCCCGACCGCTGCTGTCGGGCTGATCACCTCGCCGGCGCAGGCCGATCACATCATCCGCAGCGGCCAGGCCGATCTGGTGCTGCTTGGCCGCGAACATCTGCGTACCCCGTACTGGACATTGAGCGCCGCTCAGGCACTGGGCCAGACGGCGGCGTGGCCCTTGCAGTATCTGCGCGCCGCTCCAGTAGGTTCAAAGGGGCGTTGAGTGTGTTGATGCGTTGAAATTCGAACACCCACCACAAAGTCGCGAAGGCACAGAGTTGTCGCAGAGAAAGACAAAGCAACCTGTTTACTCTGTGTTATCTCTGCGTCTCTGTGCCTCTATGGTGGGTTTTAGCGCCAAAACCGCAAACCTTCCCTCATCTCGCAAGCGAACAGCGTATGCTGCCGGACAGCCAGCTGGCCATCGTTGCGATAACGTCTTAACGAAAGGATTGTCCTGTGAGCCCCGCGAAAATCAACGAACTCTTCGACATCTTGCGCGCCGCGTGCGCCCGCCAGCTCGGGTTCAATCCCCGGCGCGTGACGGCGAGCATGCGCTTTGTCGGTCCGGAAGGGCACGGGAAGGATCTCGTTCATATCTTCCGCGATGCCGGCACGCATTCACAGATCGAACTGAAAGGTACCTTTGTTACCTTGCGCGAAAAGCACGGCGAAAAACCGCACTGGACCGAAGCCGAGAAAAATCACTACAAGGCAACTGATGCGCAGATCGACGCCGAGATTGCCGCGAAGCAGGCTGAACTTGAATACACGCGCAATAGTCCGCTCTATCAGGATCACCGCGAACAATTGCTGTCGCACTACAAGGATTGGCCAGGCTATCAGGCGGGTGTGCCGAATCCTCGTGAAGCGGCAAGAGCGCTTCTTGCCGCACTCGCCGAGGCGCATGACCCACGGCTGACAGCGTTCGCCGAACACATGCGCTCAAATGATCCTGAACATCTGGCGCACCTGCTGCTGGCACCGTGTCACCTTGAACTCGAAGCGATCAAAGCGGGTAAGCCTGAATGATTCTTGCCGGATAGGTTTATATCTTCTGCCGGGCGGCACACAGGGTTAGCAGGCAGTCATGTTGAAACAAATGGAAATGAAATCTTCGGCATTCCGGGCTTGACCCGGAATGCCGGCCTATCCACGTAGTACAGCATGACTGACTACTAGAGCGTTCTAAGAGCCTTTAGCCGGGAGGAGAACGCGGCCAGAACGAGCACTAAAAAGCCAGAAACAATGAAGAGCAGTCCGATGCCTCTTCCCGAACCGGTGCCAATCAGTTTTCCTGCGGTGGCAACAAGCGGTCCACCATCTTCCAGCAGTGGGTTGAAGACGTGGTCCGCGAGAAATCCTGCCAGGCAGTAAGAAACGACGAAACCAATCTGCGACAGCACTCCGATGATTCCCCAGGCTCGACCCTGCTTTTCATTCTCGATATTTCGTCGTATGAGCACATCTGCACTGGTATTGACGAAGGGCAAAGAACAAAAGAAGAGGAAGCCAGCGACTGTAATGAGATAAATGTTTGTTGTCGTCCCCATCAGTGCAAAGAAAACGCCGGCGCATCCCAACGCAATGGCCAGCATTTCAACATATCTTTTGCTTCTGAAAAACGTGCTGATGTAGAAGCTGCTTACCAGCATTCCAATAGCACTGATCGACAGAGTAGTACCAAAGGTCTTTGGATCTGAAAAAGCCAACATCATTGGCCCCATCAGCGTTTGGAGAAATCCGATATAGAACGTAACGACAGAGATGATCGCCACCAGCAGCACGATGCCGGTCTTCGTTGAAATGGCTTTCCATCCGTCAACCAGTTCAGTGATGAAATGTGGAAACTCGACTTCCTTGCGCCTGGTTTGTATGCTCTTCTTAATCACCAATACCGTCAGGATGGCAATTACGAACGAAAGAATGTCAATCATCAATACCGTCGTGATATCCGTCACGCTGAGCAAAAAACCGGCAATGATCGGGGACAGCAAGTACTGGGAGGAGGCGGCAAGCTGGAGCAAACCGCTGGCTCTTGAGAACTGCTCTTCAGTCAATAAATCAGAGGCCGATGCCTTATAGGCCGGGCTTTGAATGGCAACAAAAGCCGAACTAAGGGTTACCCCGAAATAGACTGGCCAGAGCTCAACAACGCCTGTCAGCATCGACACCAGAATGAAGGAAATTCCGGCGATGGAGCCCAGATCGCCAACAATCATCATGCTGCGTCGATCAAAACGGTCAGCCAGAACACCGCCAAATGGCCTGAGTACGATTGAAGGAACAAACGTGCAGAGAATGATCAAAGAGAAACTCGTTGCCGTTTGTGTCGTCTGATAGGCGTAGATTCCCAACGAAAATCCGGTCAGACCACTGCCAATGCTCGACATGAATTGACCGAGCCAGACGATCATGAAGCGTCGAAATGATTTCTTGTCTGAGTCAATCATGGCGAGGGCATTTAGCTCGGTTTGTTTTCCTGCAGCGTGATGTCAGGCGTGCCGCAGTATACGGCACTTCAAGCAGCGTTTTCAGCGTGAGAACAATGTGTCCGGTTACTACCAGAGAATTTCCAGAAGCTCCACCTCAAAAAACAGCGTCAAGTTGGCCGGGATCGTGCTGGGAACGCCACGGTTGAGTGCCCGGACGGCATTGGGGTTGGGAAAGTCGATGGAGTCATCGCCGTACGGATTGGGCGCAACAAAAACTGCCAGTTGCTGGCAGTAGGCGATGAACCGCTTGAAGTCGTAGTGGCCGCTGGGGTCTGATCACTCCAATCCAGCCAGCGCTTCGTGGGAGCCCCATTTGTTGAGCATGGCAACGAGATCAGGAAGGCGTAGTGGTTTAGCCAGAAAGTCGTCCATGCCTGCCGCGGCGCATTTGTCACGATCCTCCTCAAATGCGCCTGCCGTCAGGGCAATAATGGGCAGCCTCGACTTGTTGTTCTGAAGTTCCCAGGCGCGAATGGTCTCGGTTGCCTTAAAGCCATCCATGATCGGCATCTGGCAGTCCATTAATACCAGCGACGGATTTTCTTCACTGGTAATGAGCTTAACTGCCTCAAGGCCATTTTCGGCCATTTTGACACGCACGCCGTGCTTTTTGAGCAGTCCCTCAATTACCTTGCGATTGACCAGATTGTCCTCAACGACCAGAACAAATCCGGAACCAATGGACATTTTTTCCAGTGCAGATGTCGAGCTCTGTGAACCGCGCTCCACACGCCGGCTTTCTTGCGCTGGCGTTACAAGAGTCATTTGAACACGGAACCAGAAACGCGAACCTTTGCCGGGTTCACTTTCAATTCCGGTTTCACCGTTCATGAGATGCGCCAGATTGGTGACGATGGAAAGTCCCAAGCCAGAACCGCCATATTGGCGGGTAATTGATCCGTCGACCTGGGAGAAAGGCTTGAACAAGCGGTCCAGTTTGTCTTTTTCAATACCGATGCCGGTGTCTGTCACCGAGAATTCGAGTATTACCTTTTCATCGTCACGGTGGATTTCTGATCCCTCGATCCGGATTAACCCGTGGGCGGTGAACTTGGATGCGTTGCTGACAAGGTTGGTAAGCATCTGGCGCAGGCGAAGAGGGTCGCCCCAATATCGCACATCTGCTGGCCCGGTCCACGCGTACTCGATTTTCAGACCTTTGACCTCGATTGGTTCGTGGAATAGCACGGCGATTTCATTGATCAACTGTTTCGGGTTGAATGCCGAGCGTTGCAGTTCCAGTTTTCCGGCTTCGACTTTTGACAGATCGAGAATGTCATTTAGAAGAGTCAGGAGCGACTCTCCGGAATTAAAAATGGTGCGGGCATACTCCTGCCGGACTTCTTCTTTTGATTCGGGCATTAACAACAACTGAGCCATGCCCAGTATTCCGTTCATCGGCGTGCGGATTTCATGGGACATCGTTGCCAGGAACTGGCTCTTGGCTTGGTTTGCTGCGTCTGCAGTTTGTCTTGCCTCCAGTAGTTGGAGGGCTGCGATCCGCTGCGATGCCAGTACCTCAAGGTGACGATTGAAGCCAACAACCATGTCGGCCATTTCGTCCTTGGTGTCCGGAAGCGGCAGTGCGGGCGGCAGCGTGTCAGGATGCTCCTGCAAGCGGCTGAATCCCTGCGAGACATCACGGACCGGTGCCACGACATGACGAGCGAAGCGCCATGCCAGCAGACCAATGGCTGCAAAGCCTATCACGAGGAGAACGAGTCCAGCATCGATCAGAGCGTAAATTGGGGCGGTCAACACGCTGCGTGGAAGAGCACCAGCGAGCGTTCCTCCAATTCTTGCGTCGGGTACGAAACTCAGGACGACTTCCTCACCATCAAGCTGCAATGCCTGGATGGGTGGGCCTGAACGAAGGCGCGTCATCAATCCGGGTGCGGCGCTTTGTCCCAGCAGTGCGGAATTGCTGTGATAGACGAATCGTCCATTCCGATCAAGCAGCATCAGGCGAAGGTGCTTTGGCGTATTTACATCGTTAAGAAACGTACTGATAACTACATTTGCATCAATATTGATGACGAGAAGCCCGACCACTTCCGTTGTGCCTGTTTGAGGTACGAAATACCGCACGACACGCGTGACGGTCAGAACTTTCCTTTTTGTAGAGGCCTGATTCAGGTTGTCTTCAATGCCGCGCCAATACACTGGTGTTGGGTTCTCGCGTGCGTCAGCCAGCATGGCTTGTACACGTTCGCTATCCACCTCTCCCGCATCAAGCGTGTCTCCAACATGAAAGTGTTTGTCATCGGTGGAGAACAGGTCGATCGACACAAGTCCTTTGACACGTACGTAGCTATTGAGAATATATCCAATCTGGGCGTGGGTCGTAAGAACGGAATAAGCATCAGTAGGGTGGCCGTTTTGAGCTTTTTTAACCCGGAGTGCTTCCCCAATTGCCTCGTTTCCGGCAACGTTCGAAGAAAGACTTTCGATCTGGTCCGCATAGAGTGCGAGGTAGGCCCGCAGATCCGTCATTTGTTGCAAGTGAAATTCGCCTGCTTGCTGGATAATGATGCGCCGCGAAATATCGAATGCAGAAATCCCCAACAGGATGAGCGGCACAACACCTGCCAGCAGAAGGTAGCTCAACAGACGTGTAGTGATACTGATCCGCGGCTTAAGCATTTTCTGCCCCGAGCAATTGAGTCCTACTTTACTGTTTCGGAGGTGACCAGCCGGGTTTCAATCAGCAAGACCTCAGGTACCGATTCACCTTTCAGGAGTCGCATGGCCAATGCGATTCCCTGAAAACCTTGCTCTGCTGCCTGCTGGTCGACAGTAAGTATTAAATTTCCAGCCTTGACTTCGGCCACGGCCTCAGCCAATGCATCGTAGGCAGCAACCTTTACATCTGACTTTCCGGTCTCGTGCAGATACTTCAGCGCTCCCAGTCCCATCATGTCATTGGCAGCAAATATCAGTTTGATGTTCGGATGTTTTGCGAATATCTGCTGTGTGACTGTATAGCCTTCGTCGATCTTCCAGTTTGCACTTTCGGAGGCGACAAGCGTAATCGCCTTGTTTTCGGCAAGAGCACGTTTTGCACCTTCCATCCGCTGCCTGGCGTTGTCGGCACTACGGATACCTTCAAGGATTGCGGCTTCGGTTGGTTTGCTAACCGTTTCTGCAACAAATTTAACCGCGCCATAAGCCCCTTTCTCATTGTCGACGCTGATGAATGGTATCGCTGACAAGCCGGCCTGCTTAACCGCTGCTGGATCAAGTCGATTGTCGAGGTTGACAACCTTGATGCCGCTATCCAGTGCTTTCTTAAGTATGGGAATAAGGCGCTGAGAGTCTCCCGGCGCGATGACGATTGCGTCTACCTTTGCGGCAATCATGTCGTCAACGATCTGGATCTGCTGTTCAATTGATGTTTCCTGGGCCGCCGTCTTGACTTGCAGATCGACGTTCAGCTCATTTTCGGCGCGGCGCGCACCTTTTTCCATTTCAACAAAGAACGGATTGGTGAGCGTTTTCATCACAAGAGCGATCCGCTTGCGTTCGGGTTGTGGCGGCGCGGCGTGTGTTTCCTTGTTTGGTGCGGGTGCTACGGTGCTGACAGCGGGATCGCTCGAGTTGCCGCAGGCTGACAGAGTTATCGTGAAGAGAAGTGCTATCAGAAGTCGCGTCATGATCATTCGCCTTTACTAAAAGGAATGCGGTTCAGCGGAATTTAAACAGAACGTGTGTGATACGGATACATGCCTGAGGAAATAGCTTGTTAAGTTGCAGTATTCAAAAGCAGAATTCATGGTTTATGGGGCTTTTGTGTGACGAACCGGGAGGACGATTTTGAACGTCGTGCCCCGTCCGACCTCCCTGCGCACTTCAGTGCGTACTTCGATACGTCCGTTGTGTCTTTGGACGATGCCATAGGAAAGCGAAAGTCCTAGCCCGGTACCCTGTCCGATCGGCTTGGTCGTGAAGAACGGGTCGAAGATGCGAGCCAAATTTTCTGCTGGAATTCCGCAACCCGTATCGCTGATCTCAACTGAGACTTCGTCGTTGTCAAACGCGGTTCTCACGGTGATTTTTCCCGGTGTAGAGTCGGGAATCGCATGGGCGGCATTGATCAAGAGATTCAGGAATACCTGATTGAGTTGTGTGCCCAGGCATTCGATCTCCGGTAGCGTGCCGTATTCCTTGACTACTTGTGCTTTGTATTTGATCTCATTGTTGGCAATGCTGAGTGTTGAATCCAAGCACTCGTGCAGATCAGCCAGTTTCCATTCCGGCTCGGCGTCTGCATGGGCAAAACTTTTCAAATCTTGCACGATCGTGCGCACTCTTGACAGGCCTTCAATGGATTCGTTAATCAATTGTGGCGCGTCCTCGCAAATATAGTCGAGTTCGAGTTTTTCTTTCATTTGCTTCAGTCCGATCAATTCTATCGGATCGGGCGGTTGTTTTTGATTGGCGACCTCATAAGCTTTTAGTATCTCGAGCAGGTCCGTGACGTAGCCTTTGAGGGTGCCAAGATTTGAGTTTACGTAGCCGATCGGGTTGTTTATCTCGTGCGCTACGCCCGCTGCGAGTTGGCCAAGAGCAGCCAGCTTCTCGGCCTGAAGCAGTTGTGTTTGTGCTGCGTTTAGCTGAAGATTAGCGTTCTCGAGTTCCTTCGTGCGGTTGGCTACTCGTCCTTCGAGGGCAGAATTGCAAGTAGAGATTTCGTCCTGGTATTCCTTGAGTCTTAGCAGATTACGGATTCGCATCACCAGTTCTGCGCGTGCCACCGGTTTTGTAAGAAATTCTTCGACTCCATTGGTCAAACCGGTGAGACGGGAATTGCTATCACCGAGTGCCGTGATCATGATGATCGGAATGTTCGCGGTGCGCTCCTCGCTCTTCAGAATTTCAGCAACATCAAAACCGCTGATGCCTGGCATCATTACATCGAGCAGCACCAGGTCGGGTAACCTTTGGTCGATTAGCTCCAGAGCCTCTTCACCCGAGGCTGCCGTCATTATCGTGTAGCCTTCATGTTTCAATTGGGCGACAATGACATTGCGATTATTCGTTTCGTCGTCGACAATAAGGAGTGTCGCTGTCTTGTTGGTCATGATGGTCCATCCGTATGTCAGGGTGCTAGCTCTTACTGTAGCTCTTTTGAAGCTGGGGGGTCTTGGGTTCGGTCTTTGGAGGCCGGCGTTGGGTCATCCAGCCGTCGTGGAATGCACGGACCATCGCGATCAGAATCGGCATCTGTATCGGCTTGTGGAAAATCACGGCACGTTCGGGTAGCTCGCCCTGCTGACTAATTTCCGCCTCGCTAAGACCGGTCGTGACAATGAACTGAATTGGTCGAACCAGCGGGCTGGTGGTCAGGGTATTGAGGAGGTGGAAACCGTCAAGTCCGGGCATAAGCAAGTCAGTGATGAGCACTTGTGGTTGACGTTCCCCGATCTTGATCAAACCTTCAATGCCGTTATAGGCCGTTCGTACACTGATTCCCTCCGCAATTTCGGTGAGCAGGGTTTGCAGCAGTTGGCGTTGAACAGGTTCGTCTTCAACGATCAGAACGTCGAATCCTTCGAGACTGACCCCGCATTCCTTTTCGCGCTCGCGCAATTGCGCGTTGACTGATTCGCGCAGGATTCGGCGATGTCCACCGGGCGTTTTCCATGCCTTCAGTCGTCCACTTTCCACCCACAATTGGGCAGTTCGGACACAAATGCCGAGGATTGAAGCGGCCTCGCGAGTAGTGCAGGAAAGTTCGTTCATACAGCGTTGGGTCGGTGAATAGGAAATGAGATAATTATCATTTTTATCAAATATACGCTTTTAATCAATTAATGCAACTGCTATGATTGTTCATGTGAATTCAACGAATGTGCCAAAGAAGGTCGGTGATGTATAAGACAATCAACATCGAATTTTATGAAGAACAAGCATTTCGGTGGTCTTCATGATCACCAGACTGCTGACGTCGCCTAGGGTTCGATTGGGCGTGTCGCTCCTTCTTAGCCTTGCTGCAATCTGGTCGATGGCAATCTATGACCTGCATCGCAGCCGTGCAAGTGAGTTAGGTGCCGCTGAGCGGATCACCATATTTCAGGCACAGGCTTTTGCCGAGAATGCGCGTTCGACTATTCGGCGCGTCAACGAAATTGCGCTGGATCTGCGTACTCACTGGACTGCCAACCGGGGGGCGTTTTCGGATCTGATCCTGCTCAGGCAGGAGCACACTGATGATATTGCTTTCCAGGTCGCCGTTATTGGCACTGATGGTTACCTCGAATACTCCAACCTGGCGAAGACGAATGAAAAAGTTTTTCTTGGGGAGCGCGAGCATTTTCAAGTACATAAGAAGGCTGGCAACGGAGATAGACTCTTCATCAGCAAGCCGGTCAAAGGCAAGGTTTCAGGCAAGTGGTCAATTCAGTTTACTCGTCCGATTCTCGCCAACAATCGCTTCATGGGAGTGCTCGTTGTCTCGGTCAGCCCGAATGCCTTTGCCGAATTTGGCCGGAATAATCCATTCGGGGAAGATACCGTCGGTTCGATGGTGGCCGATAGCGGCGAGATCATGGCTCGCTATCCCGAGCATGGCGACTATCTTGGTCAAAAACTAACGGGCACGGCTTTCCTTGCTAACGACGCACCACTTTCGGGGCACTACAGTCGTGTGTCACAGGTGGATGGCGTTGATCGAATTTTCGGCTTTTTCCGCTTGCCGGAATATGGTGTCAGCTTCATTGTTGGTCAAACCATGAAGAGTGCACTGGCGCCGTACTTGGAGCATCGGCAACTGGTACTGGTCATTAGCACTGCGATCAGCATACTTGTGTCAATGCTCCTCATCCTGCAGTTTCGTTCCCGGTCTGCAAGAGAAGAAATGCAGGGCTTGGTTCGTGACAGCAGGGCTATGCTCTGGTCGGCCATCGATACGATTGGCGAAGCATTTGTTATTTTTGACAGAGAGGATCGTCTCGCTTACTGCAACGAGCAATACCGCGCCTATCACCGTACTACGGCAGACATGCTGGAACCGGGGCGAAGTTTCGAGGAGATTCTACGCGTCGGAACTAAGCGCGGCCAATATCTTGAGGCTATAGGTCGCGAGGAACAATGGATTGCGGAACGCCTTGAAGCGCATCAAGAAGGTAATGCCGACCTTATTCAGCGTACGGATGATGGACGCTGGCTTAGGATAATCGAACGGATGACCCCAGAGGGGTTTCAGGTCGGTTTTCGAGTTGATGTGACCGAGCTTTACGAGGCAAAAGATGCTGCCGAGAGTGCTAACCGGGCGAAGAGCGAATTTCTTGCCAACATGAGCCATGAAATACGTACGCCGATGAACGGTATTCTTGGCATGACCGAAGTTCTGCTGGACTCCCGTCTGTCGACTGAGCAGCGCGAATACTTGAGTATCGTCAAGACATCAGGCGACTCGCTCCTCAGAATAATCAACAATATTCTCGATTTTTCAAAGATCGAAGCTGGCAAACTGCAACTGGAACGAATCCCCTTCGATCAAGGCAAAGCCATCGCTGCGATTGTTTCTGGACACCAGCCGCAGGCTTTGGCCAAAGGTCTGGCTGTCAATCTGCGATTGGAAGACGGTCTTCCGGTCTCCATCATTGGTGATCCGGGGCGTCTGGGTCAGGTGATTTCCAACCTGCTGGGCAACGCGATCAAGTTCACTGAGCATGGAAATGTTGAGATCAGTGTGCGACGCTCAGGAACGCCATCCATCGGGTCGATCCGTCTTTGTGTTTCCATTTCCGATACCGGGATTGGCATTGCGTCAGAAAATTTGACGACAATTTTCACCTCCTTTGTTCAGGCAGATAGCTCCATGACCCGCCAGTTTGGCGGCACCGGTCTCGGACTGACCATCTCCCGTGAACTGGTTGTTTTGATGGGCGGCTCACTGACGGTGGAAAGCGTATCCGGTCAGGGGAGTACGTTCAGTTTCGACTTTCAGGCCGAAATTGCCGAAAAATCACTTGAGGGTAAAGAGTCGCAACCGTCTCGCGATGAGCCGCTGCTGCCATCCCTGAACATCCTGCTGGTTGAGGACAACAAGGTAAACCAGCGTTTGGCGGTTGCCATACTTGGCAAAGCCGGGCACCAAGTGACTGTCGCTGGTAACGGCCTTGAGGCTCTCGAATGCCTTGGCGGAGGGACTTTCGATGTGGTCCTGATGGATATGCTGATGCCGGGTCTTGACGGGATAGAGACGACGCAACGCATCCGTGCGCGAGAGGCTGGGACAGGAGTGCATTTGCCGATCATTGCCATGACGGCCAGTGCCCTGATCGGCGACAGAGAGCGCTGTCTGGCGTCAGGCATGGACAACTACCTGACTAAACCATTCAATCGCGCTGAGCTGTTTCAGGTGCTGGCGCGGCTTGGTGACAGGGTAAAATCCACGTCCTGACTATGCTCGTTAGTTACTTGAGAATTTCCAGAAGTTCCACTTCAAAAATAAGCGTCGAGTCGGCCGGGATCGTACCGGGAACGCCGCGGCTGCCGTAAGCCAGATTGGGCGGGCAGAGCAGCTTGGCCTTGCCGCCGACCTTCATCGTCTGCACGCCTTCGGTCCAGCAAGGAATGACGCGGTTCAGGGGGAAGGTCGCCGGTTGCCCGCGACCGTAAGAGCTGTCGAACTCCTTGCCATCGGTCAGCGTGCCACGGTAATGGACCTTGACCGTTTCGCTGCTCTTCGGGCTGGCGCCGGTGCCTTCCTTTATCGTGGTGATCACGATCCCGGAGGCGGTTTTCGTCTCCTTGGCGGTGGCAGCTATCGCTTGAAAAGAAGTAGCGATCAGGAGGGCTGCGGTCAGGGTTGCCAGTTTGTGCATGGTTATGCCTTTACTTTGAGGTTGAGAGTAATAAACATGGATTGTGCCGCAAATCAGAAAAAGCCGGATTCGCCGCGGCGTCGGTTTCGCCAGGCCTGCCGCTGGCGTTCGGTGAGAAATGTCCAGGCTACGATCCGGCTCTTCTTCTGGCCTTGGGCCATTTCTATGGTTCGGCTGTCCTGCACGCCAGCTGTTTTCAGGGCGCGATAGACCGTGGGCAGGCTGGTTGCCTTGGAGGCAAGCGTGGTGAACCACAAACAACTGTTTGAAATCTGCACGCTCTCGGCGATCATGCGGCTGACGAAACCTTCCTCGCCACCGGCACAGCACAACTCGGCGCTTTGCCCGCCGAAATTCAGCAGCGGCGCTTCGTCGCCTGTGGCCCCCTTGCCCAGATTCTTCCATTTGCGCTCGGTGCCAGCGATTGCGTCGTCCATCGTCGCATGAAAAGGCGGGTTGCTCATGGTCAGGTCAAACAGCTCGTCGGCCTTCAACACGCCTTTGAAAACAGCCGCCCGCGAGGCTTGAAAGCGCAGTTCAATGGCGTCGCGGTGCCCGCTGTTGGCGTCGACCGTTTTCTGTGCGCAGGCCAGCGCGGTGCGGTCGATGTCGGTGCCGACGAAATGCCAGCCGTATTCGCTGTGGCCAATCAGCGGATAGACGCAATTGGCGCCGACGCCGATATCGAGCACGCTAATCGCATCACCGCGCGGAACGACGCCACCGTTGCTGTCGGCCAGCAGATCGGCGAGGTGGTGCAGGTAATCGGCGCGTCCGGGGATGGGTGGGCAAAGGTATTGCGCGGGCAGATCCCAGCCGGTAATGCCGTAAATCTGCTTCAACAGCGCGCGGTTGAGCGCCCGGACGGCATCGGGGTTGGCAAAGTCGATGGAGTCATCGCCGTAAGGATTGGGCGCCACAAAAGCCGCGAGCTCCGGGCAGCAGGCAATCAGTTGCTTGAAGTCGTAGCGACCATTGTGTTTGTTGCGCGGATGCAGGCCTTTCTTCTCGGCCGGAGCGGCACGCGGGGGACGATTGGCTGGGGAGGGCGCGGCTGGCTTTTTTTGCATAGGTCGGCGGGCTTGTAAAATCGGATGTGGGCCGCATTGTCCCACAACGCGTTAAGGCGTACAGCGGAACGGCAGATGCTCCGCCGCTTCATCCCGATAAGCCTCAACTGCGCCGCCCTGCTGTTCCAGATGCCGGCCAATCAGCTTGCGCATCTCCGGATCAGCGATCCAGTGCATTGAGCTGACCACGGTTGGCGTGAAGCCTCGTGCGATTTTGTGCTCGCCACCGGCGCCAGGCTCGAAGCACTGCAATCCTTCACGCAGGCAGTAGGCGATACCCTGGTAAAAACAGAGTTCGAAATGCAGACT
>JFJP01038649.1_pt1 | contig 16391 bp, 15 predicted proteins | sample 431651 | NCBI WGS metagenome assembly JFJP01 (sample SAMN02602958, study PRJNA72255) | Microbial mat metagenome, whole genome shotgun sequencing project. | biome: fresh water; feature: sink hole; material: water; isolation source: purple microbial (photo- and chemosynthetic) mats found in... | reverse complement strand
CAAGCAGCTCAGGGCCGAGGAGGACTACTACAAGGCCTTCGGGCAGATGGAGCAGGACATCGGAAGGCTGGAGGCCGAGAAGGCCGAGGCCCTCGGGATGGCGGAGCGGGCCCAGAAGATGGCCGAGGAGGAGCGGCAGCAGCGCGAGGAGGCCCAGCTCCGAGAGGCCGAGGCACAGCGGCTGGCCGAGCGCGAGCGCCTGCTGAAGGCAGAGGCCCTCCTGCGGGAGGCCGAGGCCAAGCAGGCCGCGGAAAAGGCCCGCCTCAAGGCCCTGGAGAGCGCCAGGGAGTTCCTAGCCCTGGGAGTCCCCGCAGGGAAGGTCGCCCTGCTCACCGGCCTCGACCCCGCCGAGGTGCAGGCGCTGCTGGACCAGGAACCAGGAAAACCATAAAGCCCCCGACGCCATGCTGGTCATCAACCCCCTGTACGACTGGGCCTTCAAGTACCTGCTCGACGGCCTAGGAATCAAAGGGTCATGCCATCCTGCAAGGCCTTGAGGACGTAGTATTTGCGCAAGTTTTCCAAAGCCGGGTTCCTGAGGCCCAGCATCTGGGCCGCAGCCTTGATCTTAGGAGTTGTCAGCAGCCAGTTCCGAAAATCGTCGCTAGGACGGAAGCCCTTGAGCGACTGGTTTATCTGGCGCAGCACCCCCGCCTGCACATGGGGGGCCAGAAGTTCCTCCGCAAGCGGCTCGAACCGATGCTTCCCGGCCCTGTCGTAATCGAGCCGGTTCGCCGTGGAGAAGGAAAGGCCCATCCCCTCAAGCCAAGCTCCATGACGTTTGAAAAAATCGACCTGCCAGAGCCGGTTCTTGCGGCGGGCTGGATGCAAGGTCAGCATAAGCCTGACCAGCTCAAAATCGAGGAAGGGAGACCAGGCAGGCGTGCCAAAGTGCTCCGGAACAGCCACCAGGTACGAGAGCAGGAGTATCTTCATGCGCATGGCCGCCAAGGTCCGGAAAGCGGACAACTGGAGACGGTTGCGGTTCTCCTGGAGAAACTCCTCCTCCCTGCCGTGCCGTAGCGGTCGCGCCAGTTCGCCAGCCCCCAGGCTTAGGCCGTGGCTCAGGCCCAAGGACACCACCTGATCCGGCTTGCGGACCGGCTTGTAGAACAGCTTGCCCGACCATGCGTCGCCGATGATGCCGCTGCCCATGCTGCTGTCGGGTTCCAGCAGCGAGTTTTGGAATATCTTCTGGTAGAACTCCAGGTGGTACATGCCGTGATAATGTGTGCTGAATCCGTACATCTTGAACCACTTGGGCATATGCTGGTGGTAGTCGACCAGTGCCACCTCGCTCCAGGTTGTGCCCAAGATTCGGGACAGCTCGCGGGCGAAGACCACGTCGCGGAACTGGCTGGTATCCTTGCTCGCGCCGTAGGTGAAGGACCGGATCTTGGACTTGTCGGCCAGCAACAAGTTGAGCAGCCGCGAATCGAAGCCGCCTGAAGTCGGCAGCAGCACCTTGCCCGGCGTGGCCGACTCGGCCCGGCCGACGAGATGTCGAAAACGCTCCCAGACGTCCTCCTCGCTAGTGTGGGTGGGCGAGGTTACAAGCCGCTGGGCCGGATCGTCGTCCTTGGTAACTTCCCTAAGCTGTCCCCCCTGGCACCGCAAGCTCGAGAAATGCCGCAGGAAGCGGACGTCCTGGAAGATGGTCTGCCCAAAGACCGAGTAGCCATAGCGCAGGAAATCCTGGACGGCCACCTCGTCGATCGCCCGGGAGGCTCCCAGGGCCAGCCGCGGCCAGGTGGAGGCCAAGCCTTCCCGAGGATTGTAGAAGACGGGCACGCTTCCCAGCCAATCGTTCTCGACCTCGATGCCGTGGGGCGAAAGCCGCAGCAGCAGGTTGCGCTCCAGAAGGGAGTCCGATGGCGGAAAGGCCATTGAGAGCGCCGGGCCCTGGCGACATGCCGACGGCTTGCCCCAGCCCCAAAGACAAAGGTGGAAGCCTTGGTGCTCAATGTGTTCAACGGTCATTCCCCGCCCGAAGAGGTCGGGGGCCAGCCCGACGAGTGGCGTCCGGGCCAGTGCGAAACCTACGATTTTGTCCATTGTCGATAAAGGGCTTGTTGGTCCGGCCGCTGTGGGGCGCTCTGCGCGAAAATAGTCAGCTTGGCCAAGGGCAAGGCGTCATATGGCAGCATTTTTCTGAGCAGGGGGTGGTGGTGGCGTTTTTCCTGAAAGGCGGACGCCCAAGCGGGCCGATCCGAGCAGGAACTCGGCCCGTCGCCGCGGGATTAGGGAGGCTCGAATCGCGGTGGCACAAAAAAATCGGCCCAAGGAAAGGGCCGATTTCGGGTGAGGTCGCGGGCACGGGTGCTCAATCTTGAGCGTCCTGCTCCTGGACATCGGCCTCGGCAGGTTCTGCCTTGGGGTCCTCCTGGTCGATGAGACCTTTGGCCTGCAACAGGTTGTACCACTGGAACACGCGCTTCATGTCCGAGACGTAAACCCTTTCCGGGTCGTAGTTGGGCAGCACGCGGCCGAAGTAGTCTTTGATGAGCTTGGCGTCGGACTTGTGCGAGAGGCAGGGGCCGCCGTCCTCGAGCTTGTGGATGGCCTTGAACACTTCGACCAAAGGCACGTCTTGGTCCAGCGTGAACATCGCGATGTCCCCCAAGGCGCTGATCTTCGAGCTGAGGGTGGCCGGGCGACGCTTGAGCGTGTCGAGCTGCTCCACGATCAGGCCGGTGCGCGATTGTGATACCATCTTGTAAAGACCGGGCTCGCCGGAGATGGAAAGGATGCCTTTTAAATCCATGGGAAAATTGGTTGTTTTGAGTTCGACTTCAAAGCAAGGAAAAAAATGGGAGATGGGATAAGAAATGCCCTGGTTTTTTTCAGCCTGCGATTTTATGAACAATCGCATAATGAAATGCAACCCAATTGTAAATAAATAAACTCTTGAAAATCAACAGGATGATCAAAAAATGGAAACCAATTGGCATTTCTGGTCATAAAAAAGGAAAAATGCCGTTTGGACGCTTGATGCGATTTGCTTAAATTTACTGTTGTTTTTCATTAAGAGAGTGTTAAGTGGTTTTAAAAGGCAGGGGTGGTGCCCTGCCTTCTTTTTTTGCTCCTATTCTTCGGGAGCCTGGGGCGCGTCCAAGCCGGGAAACTCTAGCCGGAAAAGCCGCCAGTCGTCGAGGCCGATGGCCCCCGCGGCCCGGTAGAACTCGATGGCAGGCTTGTTCCAGTCCAGGACGACCCAGTCCATGCGGGGCGCGCCGCGCTGGCGGGCCAGAAGGGCCACCTGGTCGAAGAGGGCCTTGCCGATTCCCTGCCCACGGTGGGTGGGCCAGACGAACAGGTCTTCGAGATGGATGCCCGCCCGGCCGGTGAAGGTGGAAAAGTTGGCGTGGAACAAGGCGAAGCCCAGGGGCTCCTCTCCTCGCCAGGCGATGATGGCCTCAGCGGCGGGGCGGGGGCCGAAGAGCGCCAGGCGGATGTCCTCGGCGGTGGCCACGACCTTGTGGGCCAGGCGCTCGTATTCGGCGATGCCCCGGATGAAGTCCAGGACGATGGCCTCCTGCCCGGGCAGGGCCGGACGGATCTCGAAGCCGCTCATGGCCGCGCGTGGACGTTTCGCTCGAAGGCTAGGCCGAGGATCGCGCGGTGGTCGAAGGCCATTTCGGGCAGGTGGTCGATGCGGAACCACTCGGCCCGGGCGGCGTCGTCGCTGGCCTGGGCGTGGTCATGGCCCTCGATGGCCCAGCCGTGGAAGACCACGGAGGCCGTCCATCCGCGGGGGTCGCGCCCAGGGTCGGCGAAGGTTGCCAACTGGTGGAGCGCGCCAGCCTCCAGGCCAGTCTCCTCGAGCAGCTCGCGGCGGGCGGCCTGCTCCAGCCTCTCGCCCTGGTCAACGAAGCCGCCAGGCAAGGCCCAGTGGCCGGCGAAGGGCGGCGAGCGGCGCTCGATGAGCAGCACCTCGGGGGCGCCTTGGGAACCGATCCGCAGCAGGATGGCGTCCACGGTCAGGGACGGGCGCGGGTAATCGTAGCAGTGTCGCTGTGGGTTGGTCGGGGTCATTTCAGTCCTCTGGCTAGTTTGATTTTCTCGTAGGCTTGGTTGATCTGCTTGAACCTCTCGGCGGCCTCGCGCTGGTACTCCGGCTCTCGGTCCATCACCCGGTCGGGGTGGTAGGTCAGGGCCAACTGCCGGTAGGATCGCTTGACTTCCTCGTCGGTGGCCTGCTCGGTCAGCCCCAGGACCTGGAAGAGCGAGCGCTCATCCTGCCCCTTGAAGCGCTGGTAGAACGGGTCGCTGGCCAAGGCATGCTCCCACATGGAACCGATGCCGCGCAGGGCCGCGGTCGGGCGGGCGCCCGGCGAGCCGGAGGCCGAGACAAGGCCGAACAACAGCCGGAAGAGGTTGCGCTTCTCCTCGGGGCTGAAGAAAGGCGCGGCTTCGGCGGCGGCCTGCCGGGCCTGGGGCGGCGCCTCGAGCGCCTCGCGGAGCAGCAGCAGCAGGGCCTGGGCCTTCTCGGGACCGAAGGCCCGCTCGAACTGGTCTTTGAGGAAGACGAGCTGCGCGGGCCTGGGGCCTGCCTCGGCCGAGAGCACGGCCGCGACAAGCCGCATGAGCAGCCGCTCGCGGACCGAGTCGCCCGCCTGGAGGGCAGCCCCCCGCGCGCCGCCTTGGTTGTCGGCCAGCGATCCCAGCAGGAAACCGACGATGGCCAGGATGGGCCCCCCGAACATCCACCCGGCGAAACCGAGCCACCAGCGCGCTTTGAAGTCTTTCATGGCCCGGCTTGGGATTGTTGGAGCAGCACCTCGTGCAAGGCGAGCACCTGGTCCAGGAGGAGGCTTTGGCCATCGTTGTGGACCACGTGGTCGGCCAAGGCGACTTTCTGGTCCTGGGGCATCTGCTTGTCCATGCGCGCCTGCACCTGCTCGCGGCTGGCGCCGTCGCGGGCCATGACCCGCTCCATGCGGAGCGCATCGGGCGCGGCCACCACCACCACGCTGTCCAGCTCGGCGTGCGAGCCGCTCTCGAAGAGGATGGCCGCTTCCTTGAGGCCGTAGGGATGGGCGGCATGGGCCAGGCACCATTCGGAGAAATCGCGGGCCACGGCCGGATGCACCAGGGCGTTGAGCCGCGAAAGCTCGGCACCGTCGGCGAACACTCTCGCGGCCAGGTAGGCGCGGTCGAGGACGCCGTCCGGGCCGAAGCAGCCCGGCCCGAATGCCTCCACCAACTGCCCCCGCAAGGCGGAATCGTTGGCCATGAGCCACTTGGCCCGGTCGTCGGCCCCATAGAGCGGCACGCCAAGGCCTTGGAACAAGCGTCCCACGGTGGTCTTCCCACTGCCGATTCCTCCGGTGAGTCCTACCTTGAGCATGGCGCGCGGCTTAGGCCAGCAGGCTTTCGATGGTGTTGATTTCCAAGAACGAAGCCCCGCCGCGGGGTCCGAAGCTACCGCCGATGATCACGATGAGGTCCTCTTCCTTGAGGTGCTTCTGGTCCAGCAGGAAGTTCAGGATGTCGCTCTTGAAGTCGTCGGTGGAGTTCCGCTGCGGCATGTAGTCGGCGTAGATGCCGTAGGAAAGCGCCAGCTCGCGCATGACCCGCTTGTTGTAGCAGATGGCATATACGTTCTTGTCGGAGCGGAAGGCGGCCATGTAGCGGGCCGTCCTGCCGACCAGGGTGTCGAGCACGATGCCTTTGACGGGCAGGCGGCGGGCGGCCTCCACGGCGCTCTCGGCCAGGAAGATGCCGATCTGGTTGTCCACGGAGATGAGGCGGATGTCGTGCTTGACCTCCTTGCTCTTCTCGACCTCGCGGACCACGCGGGCCATGTAGCGGACGGACTCCAGGGGGTAGTCGCCGTAGGCGGTCTCGCCGCTGAGCATGACCGCGTCGGTGGCGTGGTAGGCGGCGTTGGCGATGTCGCTGATCTCGGCGCGGGTGGGCCGGGGGTTCTTGATCATGGAGTGCAGCATCTGCGTGGCGATGATGACGGGCTTCTTGCGGGCCACGCACTTTTCGACCAGCATGCGCTGGATGCCGGGGATGCGCTCGGCGGCGATCTCGATGCCCAGGTCGCCCCGGGCCACCATGACGCCGTAGGCGTAGCTGAGGATCTCGTCGATGTTGTCCACGCCGATCTGGTTCTCGATCTTGGCGATGATCTTGATCTGGCTGTTGTGCTGGTCCAGGATCTCCTGGATGGCGATGACGTCCTCCTTGTTGCGCACGAAGGAGTGCGCGATGAAGGTGACGTCCTCCTGGATGGCGAACTCCACGAAGCGGCGGTCCTTGTCGCTGAGCGAGGGCAGGTTGATGTGGACGTTGGGCACGTTGATGCTCTTGCGGGCCTTGAGCATGCCGCTGTTCTGGACCTCGCAGACCAGCGCCTCGTCCTGCTTGCGCAGCACCACGAACTCCAGGTCGCCGTCGTCCATCAGGATGTGCGCCCCCACGGGGACCTCGTCCACGAAGTTGGGGTAGCTGACGTACAGCAGGTCGCCCTGCGAGACGCCGGCGGGATCGCCTTTGATGCGGATGATGTCGCCCTTCTTGACCGCGACCTCCTCCAGGGTCTTCATGGTGCGTATCTCGGGACCTTTGGTGTCCACCAGGATGGCGATCTTGTCCGAGACCTTGCGGACGTTGTCGATGACCTTGAGCGCGTCGGCGGGCTCCTGGTGCGCGGTGTTCAGGCGCACCACGTCCATGCCGCTGGCATGCAGCTCGCGCAGAAACTCGACATCGCAGCGGCGGTCGGAGATGGTGGCGACAATTTTCGTGTTCTTTTTCATTTGTTTTTCAGTTAGTCCGCCCCAAGGCCTGGGGCTTTTCGAGGGTTGTTTCGATGGGGAGGCCTAAGCGATTGCCACCCAACCGAAGGAGGGCGAGCCGGGCCAAACGCGGCCAGGCAGGAAAGCCATGCCTTTTCGCCGATGCGGAAAGCCCTCCCGCGAATTTAACAAAATCCGCCAACCCTGGCCCAGCCCTCTGACCTTTCGGCAAAACCTGCTGGCGCGCGGCGACGCAGGCCCCCGGTGGGCGGTTTCAAACAATTTCCAGGCGGATCCTTCAGGGGATGTTGAGCGTCCGCTTGCACAGCTCGATGGTCTGCGCGTCGCCCGAGTGCTTGCCGGGAGCGTCCGACAGCTTGATTGTCGGGATCCATTCGCGGCCCTCGGCCTTCGCGTCCACCATCTTGATGACCATGTTCAAGGGCTTGGCGCCCACGTCGTTGGTCAGGTGCGTGCCGATGCCGAAGGATACCTGGATCTTGCCCCGGGCATGGTCGGCGATGCGCTCCACGGCCGCGACGTCCAGGCCGTCCGAGAAGATGATGGTCTTGGTCATCGGGTCGATGCGGATCGACTTGTAGTGGGCCACCGTCTTGTCCAGGAACACCAGCGGGTCGCCCGAGTCCTGCCGCACGCCGTCGAACAGCTTCGCGAACTTGGTGTCGAAGGCCAGGAAAAAGGCGTCCGTGGTGAAGGTGTCCGACAGCGCGATGCCCAGGTCGCCCCGGAAGACGTCCACCCAGTGCTCGAGCGCCAGCTTGTTGGCCATCTTGAAGCCATACTTGGCCGCGTGGAACATGAACCACTCGTGCGCGTGCGTCCCCGTCGGGCGTGTGTCGTGTTTCATGGCCAGATAGACGTTGCTCGTGCCCATGAAGGCCCCGGAGGCGTAGTTCTTGAACTCGCCGACCACCAGGTCGTGGACCGCTGCCGAGAAGCGCCGCCGCGTCCCGAAGTCCGCCACCTTCACGCCCAGCATCTTCAGCCGCGTGGCCTTGGCCCGGGCCTTCTGCGCCACCTGGTCGAAATCCTCGCCCGCCTGGCCCGTCATGCGGAAGTAAAGCTCCGAAATCAGCGCCATCAGCGGAACCTCCCAGAGGATCGTCCGGTACCAGTAGCCCTCGATAGAGACCTGGAGCTCAGGACCTTGCTGGATGATGCCCACCTCGCTCGGGTTGTAGCGGTAGCCCCGCAGGAAGTCGAGGTAGGTCGGCGGCAGGAAGTAGCACGCCCGCGAAAGGAAGTCGTACTCGTCCTGCGTCATGGCCAGGGCCGACATGGCGTGGACCTGGCGCCGAAGCTCCTCCCCGAAGCCGTCCGGGAAGGCCGTGCCGGCGCGGTTGATGAAGCGGTAGCGCACCCTCGAGCGGGGAAACTTCGAGACCACGGCGTGCTGCATGGTCAGCTTGTAGAGGTCGTTGTCGAGCATCGATTTCAATATCATGGCGTTTCGGGGGATTGTGTCGGCGGCGTTGCCTTGGCTTAAAGATAGGAATTTTCGCCAACCCGATGGCCAAAGGCGCCAATCGAGTCAAAACTTTGAGGCGCGCTCCTTCGGCGCCTCAAAACGCGTTCGAACCGCGAGATCCCCAGGCTACACCCGCCTTGGGATACGCACACTCCCGCTAAAATAACATCACACCGCAACCGCTCAAGAGGCCATTTTCATGTCTGTTTTGAATCCATGAAACTTTCTAAAAGCATTGCAATTGACTTATTCCAAATTTCATTAAGATTGGCAGTTGACATTCCAATGCCCAAATCCATTTTGAAAGTCTTTGGGGAAATCGTGCCTTGCTGTCCCCAAATGCCATCTCCATGAAATACGGAGCGAAAGTCAACTGGCTCATGCTCGCCCTGCTCCTGCTCCTTCCGAGGCCAGGGCGCTCGCAAGGCTTCGCCGACGAGCTGGCGGAGCTCCGGGCCTACTGCCCGCTGCCCAGCCAGGCGGACAGCCTGCGGGCCAGGCTGCTCCGCTGCTCGGACCGGCCCGAGCAGGTCCGCGAGTGGACGCGCCACGCCGCCTACCTGGCCCGCGCAAAGGCTCAGGCCGGACTGCCCGGCATCCTCGACCTCCGCATGTCGCCCCAGCAGGCCATGGCCACGGCCGACTGGAAGCTCAGCCGCATCCGCAACATCGAAAGGCTCGACAAAGAGCAGCGCCTGCGCGTCTGGCAGACCATCGCCGGATACGAGCTCCTCTGCGCCGCCTGGGCCATTCCCACCGCCCGGCTGCCCCTGGAGCTGGTTGACCTCAGCGGAGACCACGCCCCGCTGGCCGTCTCCGACGACGGGCGGACCAGCCTCGCGCCGATCCCCAGCGTCGAGACCTTCTACCACTTTCTCATCGAGGGAGCCGTCGGCGACTGGCGCTACGGGGCCGACGACCCGCACGACTTCCTCATCCTGGCCATGGCCGAGCAGGAGGCCAAGTTCCGCGCGGAAATCGACATGACCCAGGTGCATCCGCCCACGGCCCGCTACATCACCAACCGCGTGCCCGGGCATCCCTTCGCCCATGCCGAGGTCTTCCGCGAATACCTCCGCTTCGACCCGCAGGGAATGCCTTATTTCCAGCACCATAGCCAGCAGGTCCAGTTCATGCACGACTTCATGGTGCTTTGCAAGCAGAACACCTGGGACCGGCAGTTCCGCGCCGTGACACGGTACAACGGAGCTTCAGACTACGCCCGGCTCATCTTCCGCAAGGCCGAGCTCGTCGAGGCCATCGTCAAGACCTACGCCGCCGACTACCAGGCCACGCCGCCCGACTTCGGCCCCACGGAACTGGCGCGGGTGGCCGACAACTTTTGCGTCAGCCGCCAGCAGATCGGCCAGATCGCCGCCTCGGGGCGCGTCGGCAGGGCCGTGGTAACGCAAGAAAGCCCCGCCGACGCCAGCCTCAGCCTCAGCCTCGAGCCCGGCGTGCAGCCCGAACAAGGCGCCGAGCCGCTCGAAGTCCTCTGGCCCAGCACCGGCAGGCGGCTCACCTACTTCGTCTATCAGCCCGAGCAGAGCTTCTATTCCTACTTCCAAAGCATGGAGAACCTCTGGCTGGCCGTGAACTACCACAACAGCCTGATGGAAAGCCTCTTGGCCATGGTCGAACCCAAGCTCTTCGTCTTCGCCCGCGGCGGCGCGCTCGTCGGCCATTTCGGCGAGTTCTACCTGCTCGCGGCCAACCAAAGCCCCTTCTGGGTCGGCATTTCCCCCACCCAGCTCAGCCCCCTGCCGGGCCAGAAGGTCTTCGTGCCCAACGGCATGCCCATCTACCTGCCCTGAAAGCCCGCCACTCAGCGCAGCGGAACCCGCGAAAGGGCCAGCACGACCAGCACGCCCAAGGCCATGCTGCCCAGCGCGTTGAGCGCCGCCCAAGCCCAATGGCCCGAGCGGAGCAGCTCCGCCGTCTCGAAACTGAAGGTCGAGAAGGTGCTGAAGCCGCCGCAGAAGCCCGTGGCCCAGAAGAACTTCCAACCCGGCGCGAGGCCCCCCCTGGGCTGGAGCCAGTAGAGCAGAACGCCCAGCAGCACCGTGCTCGCCAGGTTGGCCGCCAGCGTGCCCAGCGGGTGGATGCCCTGCAACGGATTGTGGATCAGCTTCGACATGCCAAAGCGGGCCAGGCTGCCCAGCCCGCCCCCCACGAAAATGGCCCAATACGTCATCATCATCACCTTTTGCCCGCGAAGATGCGCGTTTGGCGCCACCAGGCCAAGTTTGGCCAAAACGGCTTTTCTTTGGCCCCGACAAACCCCTCGCGGCCCGCCCCCGCGAACCTGACGCCGAACCGCGATGCGCACGCCCACAACCCACGACCACGAAGCCAAGCTGGGAAAAATGGCCTGGTTGCTAGGGCTTTACCTGCTGCTGCTGGCCTACGCCGTGGCCCGCTACCACTGGGGCAAAGGCCTCGGCTGGGAGCACTTCCCGCTCCATGTCCAGAACAAGGCCGTCTCGTGGCTTTCGGCCCTGTCGCTGGCCCTAGCCGTCGGGCCGCTGGCGCCGCGCGGGGGACGGAGCTTCTGGGGCGGCGCGGGCTTCTGGCTCGCGGGCGGGCACGTGCTGCTGGCGCTGCTGGGCTTCGCCGGCGGCTATTTCGGGTCATGGTTCACGGCCAGCGGCATCCTGGGAGCGCGCCAGGCCTGGACGCTGCTGCTGGGCGCCGGGGCCTGGTTGCTGCTGGCGGCCGTGTTCGCGGCCACGCTCTCCGAGCGCTGGGCGGCGCGGTTTCCCGGCTGGCCGAGGGCCGCCCGCTGGGCATTGGCGCTGGTGGCCGCCCACAGCCTGCTGCTGGGCTGGCCCAACTGGCTCGACTGGCGCGCCTGGCCCCTGGGCCTGCCCCCCATCTCGATGCTCGCCTGCGCCGCAGCCCTCTACGGCCTTTGGCCCTGGCCACGACGCCAGTAGCTGGCCAAAACCGCCCGGCCGTGGAACAAATGCCCCAAATTCGCACCTTTCAGAGCTTATGCCAAGTTGCGTTCGGTGGTAAAACACCCGCGTCATCAGTATCCGACATAATCGGGCTATTCAGCCAATTCCTTATACCCAATTGCGTTCGGTGGTGAAATATACCAATCGCCAGCGTCGGGCACAATTTGGGTGGAAATGAACGCTGAGGACATGGATTTGGCGGACAAATCGGTTTTGTTGAATAACCTTGTCTTCGTCAAATCTTATTTTTGATACATCTTATTTTACAAATTCATGGGTTATCACAAGGTCATTTTGACTCTGCCAACTGATTTTCTACGAATACCAAGTCGCGTTCAAACCTGATGGATTGCCATGAAGCCTCGCCCAACCCCGAAGGGGTGACATGATTGTAGAAAGCGCAACAGGCCAAAGAAGAGAACCCCGAAGGGGTGAAATTGTCCTGGTCAGGAGGAAGAGCCAGATAATGCCACCCCTTCGGGATTCCCCTCCACCGCACGCTTGGCTGGTTACAACAATTCCATCCCTTCGGGATCCGCCCTGGGTCTTGCAAATTTCTCCCGACGCTGGCGATTGGTATGTTACACGATCGAAAGCAACTTGGTATAGTGAAAATTCTAGCAGGTCATGGAAACAAACTTATCACTCCAGGAATCCTATGATAGGGAAGGTTTTTTTTTGATGTTTGTGTGCGGTCAAAAAAAGGTCATTTCCACAATATTTTCTACAATTTTATTATTGATTATCAATTGGTTACAAGTTAATAAATGTAAAAGATGACTTTTTAAATTCTGTTTGGGCAAAGTATTTTGAAATCATAAGAGTTTTTCTAATTTCTGTTTGCAGCTCAATTGCATTTCATAGATACCCGACCAGAGTATAAAATCTTTGTCATCTCCCAATTCGCCATTTTCAAATTGGACGTAAAATTCGTCGGAAGGCAGATTGAATTTTTTTTCATAGGATCTCAAATCAATTTGCATCAATGCAATTTCACGCTTGATCCGATTGATGTGGTAATCAATGAATTTATCAAACATGATCTCTTTGTTTCCAAAGAGTTGCAGGTATTTTTCCATGCGGTTGGCTATATCTGCTTGCAATTCAAATGTTACGGTTTGCATGATGAGGGTGGTTTTTTAGGAAACAATCGACTTGAAGATTTGCTTTTTGAGAAAAGATATTTTTGCTTTTGGATCAAGTTTCGCGAATGAAAATTTCCAGTTTGTACGTTTTTTGATTTTTCTCCATAGGGATGTTTGCAAATCCAATCCCATCACTTGCTGGCGGATCATACGTTCCTCAACAAAATGTCATAAGGAATTAGCATCATCCGATGGATGTTTTTGATCATTTTTACGGTTAACTTCCTTTTTCCAGCAAAAACCTCCGATACTCTTGAAAAACTACCGAAGGCTGGTACCAAGTCTTTCGGCTTCAAACCCATTTTCTTCATTTTGTATTTGATGTACTCGATGGGGTCAGGCTCTTCGATTTCGTGGTTTTCGCTTTCATACTTTTCAATGACAAGAGCCAGCAGGTCAGCTTCATCGCTCTCTTGCGTTCCTTTTTCCGCAAGAAATAGGCTTTGAAACCTCTTTAGAGCTTCATGGTATTCACCGTCGTTTTTTATAATTCGCACTTGCATTTATCTTCTAACTTTTGATAAGGCCAAGATAGGATATTCATATGCAATTACCAAATTGGGAAGTTGGAAATTCGGAGGTTCTTCAACCTTACAACAAGTCGCGTTCAAACGTGAAATGACTGAACCACCAAACATAACATCAAAAAAACCTTGCCAACCCTAGGATTCCAGGATCGATAAGGTAATAAGGTTGTGTCCATCATGGCTTAGGATTTCTACTAAGGTTTTCATTTCAGGCAGGTGACAAGACCTTATTGTTGGTTAAAACCTTAGTAGAAAATCAAATAGAGGTGTCAAATTAACCTTATTGCCTTATTTTGACCCATGAATTTGTAATGCAAAAGGGATGGAAATTAAGTTTTGACGAAGAACGGCTTATCAGCAAAACCGATTTATCCGCCAAATCGGCGTCATCAGCGTGCCTCTCGACCCCAATTTTGCAGGACGCTGAGGTTTGCTTTTTCCACCTTCGTGCGCAACTCGGCCTCAGAAGCGCAGGCTGGCGAACAGGGTCAGGCTGCGGGGGATGGCTTCCGAGTAGAGGCGGATGCTCACGGACTCGTAGGCAGGCACCCGCTCGAAGTTGTCGTACTTGATGTTGCGGGTGTCGAGCAGGTTCAGCACAGAGAGGCCCAGCTCGCCGCGGGCCTTGCCCAGGGCGTAGCGGCGCACCAGGGCCGCATCCCAGCGGTGGTAGGCCGTCGTCAGGGCCTGGGTATATTGGACGGTCTCGCCCGTAACGGGGAAACCCGAGCCACAGACATAGTTGGAGCTCAGGTGCCAGGGGTCGAAGTCGAGCATCAGGGCGGCCTTGAGCTCGTGCCGCTGGTCGTGCGGGGCCAGGCGGTAGTGGTCGTCGGGGAAGTACTCGAAGAGCTCCAGCGTTTTGGAAAGGGTGTAGGCCAGCCAGGCGGTGTGCCGGCCAAAGCCCTGCTTGAGGTGCAGGTCGAGGCCGTAGCTGCGGCCCGCGCCCTCGAAGAGGCCCTCGGGGCCCAGGGCGGCGAAGTCGCGGTAGCGGCTCAGGCCCAGGGTCTGGCGGTAGTAGAGCTCGGCGCTCAGGATGGTCTTGTCTTTGGCGCGGGCAGCGGCCAGCACCAGGTGCCTCGACCGGGGCACGGGCACGTCGCCGCCCGCGGCCGTCCAGAAGTAGCGGTAGTTGCCGAAGTCGTCGAGCTGGCTGGTCTTGCCGATGAACTGGGCGTAGAGCCCGGCGGCGGCCGAGAGCTTGGACCACTGCCCCACGCGGCGGACGACGGCCAGGCGCGGCTGCCAGTGGGTGCCCTGCCCGACGAGCTGGGCCACGCGCAGGCCGGCCTCCCAGTCGAAGCCAGCCCAGCCCAGGCGGGCGGTGGCGAAGAGCGCGGCGCCCAGGGCCTCGGCCTGCTCGACCTGCTCCTGGCCGCTGGTGCTGTCCATGGAGTAGCGCGAGACGTCTCGGGCCAGGGCCAGGCCTGCCTCGAGCTGCCCGCGGCCGCCCAGTGCCCGCGCGTGCGCGAACTCGGCCCGGCTTTCGTCGATGCGGTTTTCGAGCGCCACGACCCGGCTGAAAAGCTCGGCCCCGGTGCGATCGCGGCGCAGGCTGAGCTCGTCGAGGAAGGAGACCCGGAGCAGCGCGTGCGAGAGGGCCAGGCGGTTGGAGCCTCCCCGCGGGCCTTGCCAGTGGTAGTCGGCGCCCAGGCCGGCGTTCGCGTGTTGCTCGCCCAGGGTCTTGACCAGGCTGGCCTGGGGGCGGGCCAGCACGATGTCGTAGGAGAAGTCGTCGGCCCCGCCGAAGGCCGTGAGGCTGAACTGGCCGTTGGGGCCTTCGTGGCTGAGCTTGAGGTTGCCGTCGAGGAAGCCGTAGCGCGGGCGCAGGCCCACCAGCAGCTCCTGGCCTTCGAGCGAGTCGATCGTGCGCACCTGGTCGTCCGCCTCGTCGTAGAGCTGGCGGTAGCTTTTGCGGGCGGCCAGCAGCAGGCCCCAGCCGCGGCCCATGGGCGCCTCGAGCTGCGCGTTGAGGGTGTAGCTGTTGGCGGCCAGCTCGAAGGCGGGCGCCGCGGCCGTCCCGCGCTTGCCGCTCACCTCGACGAACGCGCCCACGCAGTCGCCCTTCTCGGCCCCGAATCCGGCCTTGCGCACGTCGAGCGACTGCACGGCCAGCGGGTTGAGCACGCTGATGTTCTCGCTGAAGCTCTTCAGCCCGAAGAGGGCGATGCCGTCGAAGAAGACCCGCGAATGGCCCTGGTAGCTGCCCCAGACGATGATGTCGTTCGACTGTTCGCCGGCGGCCAGCACCCCGCCGTGCAGGCGCAGCAGGTTGAAGACCGAGTTGTCGCCACTGCCGGGCAGGTACTTGGCCACCCGGTGGTTGAGCTGGAGGCGCCCGGCCTGGTTGCCCACGGTGCTGAAATGCTCGAGCAGCTTGTCGAACACCGGCACGGCGGCCAGCTCGGTGTAGATGGGGCGGAGGCCCAGCCTGGCCACCTGGCCCGCGGCGGTGGAGGTGTCGAGGCTCTGGTAGCCCAGGTAGCTGACCTCCAACTGGAAGAGGCTGTCGGTGCTGGAGCTCAGGCGGAAGCGGCCCTGGGCGTCGGCCACCAGGTTCTGCCCGTTGGCGCGCAGGTAGGCGTAGGGCAGAGGCTCGCCCGTGTCGAGCTCGAGCACCTGCCCGTTGAGCTGGAACAGCCGGGGCGGGAGGGTCTCGGCGTCGGTGCGGGCCAGCTCGGGCGCGGGCTTGGCCGAGATGACGATGACGCCGCCGATGCGCTCGTGGCGCAGCGGCTTGCCCTCGAGCAGCGCCGCCAGGGCCTGCTCGGCATCGTCGAACTTGGCGTCGATCCAGACGGGGTAGCCGCGCAGGGCCTGGGCGTCGAACGAGAAGGAGAGGCCCTGCTGGCGGGCCATGGCCAGCAGCACCTGGTCGAGCGGCTGCCCCTGGGCGCGCAGGTGGACGGGCTGGGCCAGGCCCGTGGCCGCGGCCAGCGCCAAGGCCGCGCAGAGCAGCGCCAGGCGGAGCCTCATGGCCGCGACAAGGTGTATGAGCCGTCCTCGGCCCGGGCGAACTCGAGCCCGAAGGGCCGGCAGACCAAGGCCAGGGCCATTTCGAGCTCGGCGGGCTTGCCGAACTGGCCCGTGTAGCGGAGGTCGAGGCCCTCGGGAAGGACCAGCCGCGAGCCGTACTGGCGCTCGAGCTCGTCGAGCACCTCGCGCAGGGGGCGGTCGGCGAAGGCGAGCACGTCGTCGCGCCAGAGGGCGGCTTGCCCCGGGTCGTCGAGCTGGAGCAGCTCGGTGGGCTGGCCTTCGTGGTGGCGCAGGGTCATGCCGGGGCGCAGCTCGTGCCGGTCTCCGGCGACGCTGACGCCGACTTTTCCGGTCAGGCAGGTTACCTGGTAGGCCTGGCCCCGGGCGAAGACGTTGAAGGAGGTGCCCAGCACGCGGGTGGCCCCTTGCTCCGAAAGGACGGCGAAGTCGGCTCCCGGCTCGACTTCGAAGAAGGCCTCGCCGCTCAGCTCGACCGCGCGGGCGCGCCACCACCAGTAGGGGTGGAAGCTGGCCGCTGATTCGGA